>ENA-OWOA01000194-OWOA01000194.1-gut-metagenome-genome-assembly--contig:-NODE-194-length-17507-cov-4.055077_pt1 | contig 17507 bp, 9 predicted proteins | sample MGYA00248251_ERZ651780 | MGnify/ENA primary metagenome ERZ651780 (study PRJEB26908, sample SAMEA4031714) | gut metagenome | biome: gut; feature: normal infant; material: stool | place: China | collected 2015 ... | reverse complement strand
CATCTATTGTATCATCATTATTTAAATCTTTCACTTTGATTTGTCCCGGTTTACGTCCGTATTTGGCAGCTTCTTCGGCTTCTTCTGTTTTCCAGATGCCATCATATACCCAGTCGTAATAAACACCGATTTCCTCACCGACAAACCATTTATTGTTCACATCTTCTGTTCTACCATTAGACAATTCGTCGATTCTGTTTCTATCCATTGACCATGTTAAAGTAGTGCTCCACGAAAAATCTTTTGTTTGTATAGGTATTGCATTTACTTGTAGGTCAATACCATATCCGGATGTTTTACCTACATTGGCATAAGTAGAAACATAACCCGTTAGTGAAGGAATTGACATTTCTAGTAACAAATCATCAGTTTTCGTTTTGTATGCATCGATACTACCAGTAAGTCGGTTATTAAAGAAACCATAGTCAACACCGACATTGTATTGTGTAGTTCTTTTCCAGCCTAGAGTTGGATTAGCCATTTTAGCGGGTTCCTTCTGTGAAGGATCTGAAGGTACATAGCCCAAAGATGACTCATTCTGTCCCCAGTTATAGTATAAGCCTGTGATAGCGCCTTTAGTTGCATATGCTTTGATTGCCGCATTACCTGTAACACCCATACCTATACGAAGTTTCAACTGATTCAACCAACTGATGTCTTTCATGAAATCTTCTTGATCCATTCTCCATGCAATAGCTGCAGAGGGGAAACTTGCCCATTTGTGCCCTTCGGCTAATTGAGAGGCACCATCCCAACGCATAGATGCCGTTAACAAGTATTTATCTTTGTAACCATAGTTCAGTCGAACCATATAAGATGCCATCTGAGTTTCGGTTAGCCCAGTACCAAAGGAATTCAATGTACCGGCAGATCCCATATTGTACCAAAGCTCATCCGACGAGGCTACATTAGTGGCTCTCATATCTCCCATCTCGTAATGATAGGCAGAAGCGGATTGCATCAATGTCATTCCTAGACTATGCTGACCTAGAGTTTTATTGTAATAGATCAGGTTATCCAATGTCCATGCACGCTTTTGTTCGTTCTTATATTGTGCACCGTTGTTACCATCTCCATTGATGCCATCAGCAGCGTTAGCAACTCCTAGAGTGTAAAATTGAAATTCGGGACCAAACTGAAGACGATAGGATAAACCTTCCAGTGGTTTCCAAATTTTTCCGAAATCAATCTGTGAGTACATGCTGGCAGAAGCACGGAAAGTACGGCGTTGATTGGTATTATAGTCTAATTCCCGGATGGGGTTGATGATATTTACGTCACCGCTTGGATAACGGACATATTCCCCGTTTTCATCGTAAGGCACACTCCATGGGATCATGCTTCTTAATGCACTATAGAAGTCACCGGAACCAGTTACGGATTTAGAGAAACTATATCCATAGTCTTGAGTAGAATATGATGCGTTAATTGAAGAACCCATTTTGAACCAATCAACAGGAGTTACGTCAAATGATGTCTTTAATGTATAACGTTTATAGGCTTGTCCTGGTTGTGTTCCTTTTTGATCTAGATAGCCGAATGAAGCATAACCTTGGAATTTGTCCGAACCTCCGGAGGCACTTAAGGTATGTTCGTGGGTGATACCCGTCTGTTTGCCGTGAGATGCCCAGTCGTAGGAGCCGACCTTTGAGGGATCATAATTGCCATTTGACCATGCTTGCTCGATATTCTTCCACGAAGCGCTTACACTGCCGAATGCTGCTTTATCTGCTTCATAAGTTGGAGTGGCCGAAGCATAAGAACCCGCATTGTATTTGGCTAGGCGAGCATAATCCAGCCATTCTGTAGCAGACATCATTTCTGTGACATCATGTAATGTTTCAAAAGTAACAGTACCTGAATAGTTCAGGGTTACTTTTCCCTCTTTTCCTTTCTTGGTAGTTACAAGAATTACACCATTGGCACCACGTGAACCATAAATGGCTGTGGCCGAAGCATCTTTCAAAATGTCAATAGCTTCAATGTCGGAAGGATTGATGTTTTCAATACCTCCATTTTGAATTACCATACCATCTACGACATACAGTGGTCCTTGCTCTGCATTAATAGAGCGTTGCCCACGAATGTTAATGTTACCGACTTCTCCGGGACGTTGGCTAGATGTAATATCCACACCTGCTGTTTTGCCCTGCATTCCTTCCAATGCATTTCTTACAGGCATTGCTTTCAATTCTTTTTCTCCTACGCGGGCCATAGCGCCAGTTACATCGCTTTTCTTCTGTACACCGTAGCCCACAACTACTACTTCATCCAGCGTTTCAGTATCTTCTTGAAGAGTTATCTTGAAGTTAGTATTTCCTGCTACGGATACTTCTTCCTTTTTGTATCCTATATAAGTGATAGTGATTGTACCTTTGGTTGGTACATTGGAAAGAGAAAACTTGCCATTTAAATCAGTAATTGTACCATTAGTAGTACCATTAACCAACACACTGGCACCAATAACCGGTTCTCCGGTAAAATCTGTAACCGTACCCGAAATCGTTTTTTTTGGGCATAGGATTCTACTATTAAAAAGGAGAACAAAGTGAGAAGAAATAGCCGTCGGATAGTATCCTTATAGGCATACAGGTGATTACCTTTTTTGTTGCTTTTCATACTTTAATTATTAAGTTATAAATATTGGTTTATAGATCCTTTATTGTTGATATATCTTTTTATCCTCTAATGAAGACTCTTTGTTTCTTTTTATATGGATATTCCTGTAACGTAGTACTTTATAGAGGTTTAGTAGTATAATATATTGTATGATATTAATATATTTACATAGCGTATTTATTATAGAGTTAAACAAAAGTTAGATTCTCTTTTTAAACATAACTGCCTGCACATCAAACGACTACATATAGCTAGCAATCAATTGAGGATAGGATTTGAACAATTAGTACCATTAATTTCTTTTTTACCTATTATGAGTTATCCGGCATGCGAATCTTTCTTCGTTCCACTATAGTTATCTTTGCGTTTGACTATAGTTATCCGCAAGGGTAACTATAGTGTACTTTGCGGATAACTATAGTGGAACGAAAAAAGAATAGCGATCGGAATGAAATCGATTAGCAAAAGAAGGAAATAAAAATAGCAGTGAAAAACTATCTATACTATAGCAATTGGTCAAGTACGGCACGGAACACCTTATCGGCATGTTCTTGCATAATCTTAATATAATTAAAGATAGGACGGTTATTTTTCATACTGTGTCCGATACAGTATTCTATTTTTTCAATTTGAATTCCTAAATCATATCCGTGTTGTGCAAATGTCTTTCGGGCGGAATAGTAAGTAACCTTTTTCTTTACCCCCGAAAGTTCTGTTACCTTATTTATATGTCGGAAGACTAAACTATATATTTGTTTATAAGATGAATATTTACCAAACTGCAAATGCCCATTTCTCGACATATATTTATCTATAAGCACTTTTGCTTCAGGCTGCAAAGTAAATACAATTTCATTTTCTCCCTTCTTGCTATTACGTGTTTTGTGACGCACATAACGCATATCGTTCTTATTTTTAAAATCATATGCTAATAAATCTCTCAGGTTGATACCGCCTAAATAATAGGTAAGCATAAAAATATCTCTCACCATGGATAAAGAAGACTTTAAAAGCCGGACATCACGTATTCTCTTCAGTTCATCTATTGACAAATCAAGTTCCCGCACATTACTTGTCGGCATCTTAAAGAGGACAAAAGGATGAATGGAGTAAGATACATAATTCATCTTACCGGCATAATTTACTATCACCTTTATTAAAGTCAGATATATTCTGATAGTTGTATCTGCCAGATTCTCCTCGTGAAGAACTTTGGCAAATCCTTGGATATGTATAGGTGTCAATTGAATTAAAGGAAAATCCCCTTTCATATATTTGACTAATCTTTCGGAAGCTATCTTATAAAGTTTATAAGATTTCTCCCGCTCTTCTCCTTTCATGAAATTCATGTATTCTTTTGCAACAGCTTGAAAGGTTATACCTTTTTTCTTTTGTTCATAAGTAATTATATGTATAAGTTCGGTACATGAAATTGCTGGTAAATAGCTGATCGATGTAACAATTTCTTCATACTCATTGATTAGTTTCCGAAGACAGGCATTCATATTCGCTGCATTCTCATGCCTTACTACTCGACCATTTTTTAGTTGATTGGCAGAATCCAAAGTAAATTGGGTAGATATATATCTGGTTTGAGAATGATGTGCTACGGCTATCCTTATTCGATGTCTGCCATTTGATAATTTTTTAGTTGGAACAACTACAATTGAAAAATTCGCCATATCATTTTTAGGTTTATAAATTACTATTTTCCATACAATAAAATAGAAACAAAAAGGTTCATAGTCATTAGGGACTAATCGAAAATCACTCCCACAGCATGGAATATCGTGCAAAAGACGGTATTTTCCATGCATTTGTACGATTCTGCATTGCTATATCTTGATTAAGTCGTTATGTTTGCAACACTTTTTCACAGGTAGAGTGTGAAAAGTTATGTTTAAAAAGAGAATCTAACTTTTGTTTAACTTAACAGATATAACTAATGAATATGGAAAACAACAAAAAAAAGGCTTCATTTATTTCAATTGCTGGTTGGAAAAGAATGCAGCCATTGTCTTTTTTACTTTACGACGATTTTACTAATCAACAAAAATATGTTTAACTTTAAAAAACATGGTATGAAAAAAAACTATGTCACAACTGCTGTTGCCTTACTACTTTTAGCAGGATGTAGCAACGATATTAAAGAAACTGATATTCAGTTTACCGGTGATACGGGAGCGAAAGTTTCTTTTAGTGCAGTAATAAACAATCATGAGGCTAGCAATCTTGTTACAAGAGCTACGGAAACAAACTGGGAGGCAGAAGACTCGGTAGGAATCACTTGTGGTACGGAACAAGTGAATATTCATTACAAATACAAGGGCAATGGTCTTTTTGCAGCAAAAGGAGGAAATGCAGAAGAAATTTGGGTATTAGGTTCCGGAGAGTATGATGTAGTGGCATACGCTCCATTTTCTGGTACATCAGGTGAAGAACAACCTGCATTAGAAGTGACTACAGCTAGTGAAAATCAAGCTACAGCAGAAGAACGTGCGAAGATAGATTTTCTTTTTGCCAAAGGGAAGGCTACATCACAAACCCCGAACGTGACATTAGCATTCAATCATGTGATGAGTCGTATTAGATTGGAGTTTCAAGCTGGCGAAGGTGTGGACTTGGCAGATATAACTTGTTATCTTATTGGGCTTAAGAATAATGGTACATTTAATCCTAAAACAGGGGAGACAACAGTCAGTGAAGACCCTGTTACGGATAAAGATGATATTTATTGGGATAAAATAGGAGAGCAGGATAATTATACAGTACAAGCTATTTTACTGCCACAGAAGGTGCAAGGCAAAGTAACTATCCAAGCTAGAATGAACGGTTATCTTTATGAAGCCGAGTTTGCTAACTTGACAGAATTGAAATCAGGATTTTCTTATAATTACATCATCAAGACAAATAAATACGAGGACAATAATTATGTGTTGACAATTACAGAACAAACGCAAATAATAGGATGGGAGGATGAAAACCACGATCCTATAACATCCGACCCGAGTATAGCTGAAACTGGAACAGAGATAACTAATCCTAGTTGGAATATTACAGAAGAAACCGTAACTCCACAGCCTGTTGTGAAGTGATCTGTTTACCAATCTAATATAGATAAAAATGCTAAAAATATAAACATGAGATTTATGAAAATATATAATTATATATCAATGCTTTTTCTGGCTGGCGCAGCCATAGTTGCGTCTTGCTCGCAAAATGAAGAACTCACCGGAGAAACACCGGATTCTTTGCAGGGATTTCAGATTAGTGTGTCTGATGAAGGATTTATGGACGAAAGTGGTAAGACACGTGCTACAGAGAATGGATATACTACCCGATTTTCTAACGGAGATGCTATCGGTATATTTGCGGTAAGAGGAGAAACGGTGGTAGAGGATATCAAGAATCGGAAATTCACACTGACAGATGGCTATTGGGAATTGACTGATGGAGGGGATCCTATTGAATACAAAGGTTCACAATTTCAGCGGATGACTTTTTATGCATACTATCCGTATAATGCGAATGTGACTTTTGATCCGACGAAGGTGGATCCTTTTGAAACATACGTCAACAATTGGAAAATAGGCAGTGAACAAAATGAAGGAAATTATACACAATATGATTTGATGACGAGTACGGGTAGTGTTCAGGGGGATCGTTTGAAAGGACAGATCGCTTTTACTATGCAACATCGGATGGCTCTTGCGGTAGTGAAGATGCCTAATTTGACCTATAGCTTTACAAATGGCGGTATAGATGATTATTTGTTACCATTAACAGCCGGTTCGTTTACAGTGAACAATACTCAAGCAACTCCTTATTATCAGGAAAGTACGGATACATACCGTTTCTTGGTTAATCCGAAGAAGGAATTCTCAATTAAGGGTACTTATTCTGGAGTAAGTGAGATGGAATATGAAGCTAAAGGTACGCTGGAAGGAGGAACGGCGAAAATGTATACCATCGAAGATAAAAGTAAAATCAACCATACTTTGCAGGTAGGAGACTATTTTTGTGCAGATGGAAAAATAGTTTCAGTAGATGCGGAAACGGTGCCGGAGAATGTGATTGGTATTGTATGTTATGTAGGAAATTCACAACCCAGTGTAACACATACTGAACTCTATTCAGCAGAAGTTGATGCTTTGCGTCGCGATTTCCCTGCATGTACGCACGGTATAGTGCTATCTATTAAGAATTCTGTGGTAAAAGATAGTGAACAAAATGATGTTGCTTTGAAAATGTTCCATTCAAGTAAGTCCGGTTATTATTCAGACTGGTTTACTTCAGATGAGAATTGGGCAAACAAGTTTGTAGGTTGTAACACAGAGAAGGATGTTAACAAGAATGATGCTTCATTGGTTTTCCCAGCACTAATGGGATACAATAATACACAGTTACTTACTATGTGTTACGAAGGTATGGGTAGTCCTTCTACTTGCGACCATGCTTATGCGTATATCAAGGCTTATCGTGAAGCGGAAGCTATTCCGGCAAATGTGACTCCTTGGTATTTGCCCTCTATAATGTGTTGGGATACAGTCGCTAAGAATTTGAGTGTTATTAACCGTTGTCTCAAGAATGTAAATGGTGATGAGATGACCTCTGTCGAGTCAGGAACTAACAGTGGACACTATTGGAGTAGCACACAGCGTTCTCCAGCCAACCAATGGACACACGGTATGGCTGGTGGAAGATATCATATAATTTGTGAACGTGATTCGCGTGCCGGTTATTTCCGTATGATGCTTGCATTCTAAAATAATGACGGTATATAAAGTCCGTTAAAATTATACTTATATCATGAACATATACATATATGAATAAGAAAAACTTTATAAAGGGGACAACCTTACCTGTCGCTCTGTTTTTCACTATAGCAACTTTTGCACCTGCATGGGGATTGCAAACAGCTTCGGCAGCCATCGAAGTTGTACAGCAGCAAAGTACTATAAAAGGAACAGTAGTAGATAGCCAAGGCGAACCGATAATTGGAGCAAGTGTACTTGCGGAAGGAACATCTAATGGTACAATTACCGATATTGACGGTGTATTTAGAATAAATGTACGTCCCGGTGCGAAATTGAAAGTATCTTTTATAGGTTATACCGATAAAAAAGTAGTAGCGAAAAATGACATGAAAGTCATTCTGGTAGAGGATGTGACAGCACTTGAAGAGGTGGAAATCGTAGCTTATGGTACGCAGAAGAAAGTGACCATGACAGGAGCTATCGCTAGTGTGAAGGGAGAAGAATTGACCCGTGTATCTGTAGGTTCGGTTTCCAATGTATTAGGAGGGCAGATGACAGGTTTGACTACCGTACAATATTCCGGTGAGCCGGGAGCGGATGCCGCTGAAATTTTTATTCGTGGTAAAGCTACTTGGGAAAATTCTTCACCGTTAATTCAGGTAGACGGTGTGGATCGTGAAAGTATGAGTGATATCGACCCGAATGAAATTGAATCCATTTCTATCTTGAAAGATGCTTCGGCAACAGCCGTATTTGGTATTCGTGGAGCAAATGGGGTCATTTTGATTACAACTAAACGAGGAAAGGAAGGAAAGGCGAAAATTTCGTTTACTACTTCTGCTTCTGTATTGATGCCTACAAAAATGGTAGAACAGGCAAGTTCCTATGACTATGCCCGTTTTCATAATCAAATGATGTCCGGTGATGGCAAATCTGCCTTATTTAGTGATGGCGTGATTCAAAAATTTGCAGATGGTTCCGATCCTATTCGTTTCCCAAATATACAATGGGCTGACTATATTATGAAAAGCTCTACGCTTCAGAGCCAGCATAATCTGAACATCTCGGGAGGAACAGATAAAGTACGTTATTTCATCTCTGCAGGTGCTTATACGCAAGGAGGACTTTTTAGTGAGTTTGATCTTCCTTATAATTTAAGCTATCAGTACCGTCGGTTTAACTATCGTACAAACTTGGATATGGATGTCACTAAAACGACTACTTTGTCATTCAATATTAGTGGTAATGTGAATAATTCAGATCAACCGCGTACGAGTCAGGGATCTTCCGGATTGATTAAAAATATGTATTATGCTACTCCTTTCTCCAGTCCGGGAATCATAGATGGAAAATTGGTAAATTCGAGCGATGAGACTTATTCAGACGGACTGAAATTACCATTTACAGGAGGTACAGGTATGGGATATTATGGAAATGGGTTCAGCCAGACCAGCAACAATTCGCTGAATGTGGATGTGATTCTGGATCAAAAAATGGACTTCTTGACTAAAGGACTTTCTTTTAAAGTGAAGGGATCTTATAACAGCTCGTTTACAGTTAATAAAGTCGGTTCTGGTGGGTCTATTGCTACATACACTCCTGTATTGATGGATGACGGTAGTATTGCTTATCGTAAGTTTGGAGAGAATACAGATGTGAAGTATTCGTATACTACAGGCAAAGCACGTAATTGGTATATGGAAGCCAGCTTTAATTATAATCGTACTTTTGGTGATCATACGGTGACAGCCTTAGTTTTGTATAATCAACAGAAAGAGTATTATCCGAAATTATATTCGGACATTCCTCATGGATATGTCGGATTAGTCGGACGTGTCACTTATGATTGGAAGAGCCGCTATATGGCAGAGTTTAATGTGGGTTATAACGGTTCGGAAAACTTTGCGTCCGATTTGCGCTTTTCTTATTTCCCGGCTGGTTCTATAGGTTGGGTGATGAGTGAAGAGAAGTTTTTCCGTCCTTTGAAGTCGGTGGTTAGCTTCTTGAAATTACGTGCCAGTGTCGGTTTGGTAGGTAACGATAATATTGGAGGATCGCGGTTTATGTATATGGCTGATCCATATAATGTCGGTTTAGGTGACTTGGCAAATCGTGTAACGGCAAGTGGAGGAGCAACTAACGCCTGGGGATATGGATTCGGAACAGATAATGGTACTGTTAGTCTGGGTGCGCGTGAGGTAGCTAAGAATAACCCTGCTGTGACATGGGAAAAAGCTCTGAAACGGAACTATGGTGTTGATATTAACTTCCTTGATGACCGTCTGAAAACAACCTTTGAATATTATAAAGAACGTCGTAATGACATCCTTTTGCGTGACGGTACAGCTCCGGGAATGTTAGGGTTCATTACTCCCTATTCAAATTTAGGAAGTGTAGACAGTTGGGGCTGGGAACTTTCTTTAAAATGGAACGATAAGATTGGCGATAATTTCCGTTATTGGGCGGGTATTAACCTTTCTTATAATCAGAATGAGATTCTTGAAAAGAAGGAAGCACCGCAGAATAATTTATATCAATATCAGAAGGGACACCGTATCGGTTCGCGTAGTCAATATGTTTTCTGGCGCTTCTATGATGAGGATACACCTGCGCTATATGAGCAGACATTTAATCGTCCGTTCCCCACTCACGAGAGTATTCTTCAAAATGGAGATGCAGTATATGTTGACTTGAATGGTGACCGTAAGATTGATGCAAATGATGCAAGTTATGACTATGGCTTTACAGACGATCCTGAATATATGCTAGGTATTAATTTAGGATTCAGTTGGAAGAATCTGGAAATAAGTACTCAATGGACAGGGGCCTGGAATGTAAGTCGTATGATTTCGGATGTATTTCGTCAACCGTTTTATTCATCTTCCAATAGCGAGCAGGGAGGATTGTTGGCATACCATCTGGATCATACATGGACACCGGAAAATCCGTCACAATCTTCGGAGTATCCGAGAGCTACCATTGATAATGCAAAGAATAATTATGCTACTTCCACTTTATATGAGAAAGATGCCAAATACTTGCGTTTGAAAACTCTTCAGGTGGCATACAATTTTCACTTCCCATTAATGAAGAAACTTGGACTGAATACATGTCAGTTGGCTTTTGCAGGATATAATTTGTGGACGATTACACCTTATTTGTGGGGTGATCCGGAGGCAAGAGCTACTAATGCACCTTCTTATCCATTGTCCAAGACTTATACGTTGAGCTTGAAATTAGGATTCTAAAATAGATAAAGGAAAGATACAATGAAATTACAAAATAAATGGTTCATCGGTGCGATGTTGGGAGCGGCGGTTTGTTTGGTTTCCACTTCATGTGTGGACGAAATTAAATTCGGAAACTCTTTTTTGGATAAGGCACCGGGCGGAAATGCTACTATTGACACAGTGTTCAATAGTGCGGAATATACGCGCCAATTTTTGAATACCTGTTACAGTAGACAGTATTACGGATTACCTTATAATACGGACAGTAACGGTAATATTCCTGATTCTTCCAGTCCTTATTTAGGAAAGAAGGATGCGCTAACAGACTGCTGGTCACTTTATTTTAGTGACGCAACTGTATATCAGCAGTATTATTTGGGTTCTCTCAATGCCAACTATGGCACGCGTGGTAATATTTTCCCATATACACGGGAAATGGTATGGGAAGTAGTGCGCTGGTGCTGGTTGTTAATGGAAAATATAGATAGAGTGCCGGGCATGGATAGCACTGAAAAAACTCAGTTGGTGGCAGAAGCTAAATGCCTGATTGCGGCACGCTATTTTGATATGTTCCGTCATTATGGAGGTCTTCCATTGTTATATGCTTCATTCACCGGTACGGAGTCAGGTTATGAAATCCCCCGTGCTACGGTAGAGGAGACTGTTAACTACATGATAAAGATGTTGGATGATGCTATCAATTCCGGTGGATTGGTGTGGGCTTATGCTGATGCCGATCTTGCCAGCAAGGCCGGACACTGGACAAAGGCCGGTGCGATGGCATTGAAATGCAAAATCTGGCAATTTGCCGCTTCTCCGTTGTTTAACGATGTCAACGGATATGCAGGAGGAAACTCAGAGGCTGAACAGCAGCATCTGGTATGGTACGGCGGCTACCATGCGGAACTTTGGGATAACTGTTTGAAGGCTTGTGAAGCATTCTTTAAAGAGCTGGAGAGTCAAGGCGGATATAGCCTGAATAAGGCTTCGGAAGAAACACCGGAACAGTATCGGCAGGCATATCGTATGGGATATATTCGTCAGAACAGCAAGGAGGTCTTGCATTCTGTCCGCACGAATATGTCGGACGCTTTCAACTCAAGTTCTTATATGTGGCATTCCTGGGCTGTTCCGTCACTTTGTCGTACCGAATATCCGCCTACACAGGAATATGTGGAGATGTTCCCATGGGCCGACGGTACTCCGTTTGACTGGAAAAAGACGGAAACAGAAGGTAAGTTGGATGCAATGTTCCTGACCGGAACATTCAAAAATGGAGAACAACTATTGTCGGAAATCGTATTAACCCGTGATCCTCGTCTGTATGAGCATTGCATGGTAAACGGATTGCCGAAGATGTTAGACTGGAGTGCAGGAACAATGTCCGGTTTACCTTATGAATTGTGGGTCGGAGGATACGATGAAGGACAAAATGCTGCACTTGAATCAGGTAACTATGCGACTGGTTATAAAAATATGAAATATTATTTGGGAACAGAGTACCAACGTCAGTATACGCATTGGGTATATCTTCGTTTATCTGACATTTATTTAACTTATGCAGAGGCCTTGCTTCAAGCCAAGAATGATCACCGGGGTGCTATTGACCAAATGAATATAGTACGTGCCCGCGTAGGATTGAAGAAAGATTTGGCGGAGTGTGTTACAGATAAGAATTTACTTTCTGACAAAGCAGCCTTATTGGAAGAATTGCTGTGCGAGCGTGTTCGGGAATTGGGGCTTGAAGATAGCCGTTACTTTGATCTTGTCCGTTACAAGCGTGCCGATCGTTTCGAGAAGCGCCTGCACGGGTTGCTCGCCTATCGTTTGGATGATACCGGTAATCGTATAACGGGAAATGCTAAATGGAATGAAGGAGATAAGAACAAGGGGGCATTGCAGCCTACTCGTTTTGAATATGAAAGGTTTGAGTTATCCAAGCCGGTCCGTCGGTGGTGGACATACGGATTTGATCCCAAATGGTATCTTTCTCCATTCCCGCAAACGGAAATTAACAAAGGATATGGATTGATTCAGAATCCGGGTTGGTAATGTGAGACAGCGAAATAGATTAAAACAATACTTGAATATTGATTTATATGAGAAAAAATAAGATTCTGATACTAGCTTTACTAGTTTGTTTGAGCATTCCGGTCAGAGCGCAGAATACAGACAACAACATTATAGGTATTGTTGTTGATAAATCGGGAAACCCAGTCTATGGAGCGTCCGTTAATGTGGAAGGTGGCGCAGTGGAGACCCGGGTTGAAACTGATAAAGATGGTAAATTCGAGATTGCGGTCGAGAAGGGACAACGCTTGAGTGTCTTTTCTGCCGACAAAGGCTCTACCACAGTTGTGGTAAAGGCTGATGGTCCGATGACTATTGTGATGGGATATGCAGCTCAGACTATTGATGTGGGAGCTAACCGGACATTCAATCGTCATGAATCAACAGCAGCTGTTTCTACCACCTATAATGAAGAGTTTAATAAGCGGTCTTCCCGGAATATATCCAATTCTTTATATGGATATGGATTGGGTCTTACTACTTTGCAGAATGCAGCTAGTACAGGTTTAATGGCAGATCCTACCTTTTATGTACGTGGTTTGCAGAGCTTGTCAAGTAGTACACCGCTTGTGCTGGTTGACGGTTTGGAACGAGACATGAGCTTGGTGAGCCCAGAAGAAGTAGAATCCGTTTCCATCCTGAAAGATGCCGCGGCTGTGGCATTGTACGGATACAAAGGGGTGAACGGTGCGATCTTGATTACTACAAAGCGTGGTAAGTACAAAACAAAAGAGATAACTTTTACGTATGATCATATCATTAACACTCAGTCTCGACGTCCGGAATTTGTAGATGCAGCTACGTATGCTTCTGCAGTGAATGAAGCGCGTGGATATGAAGGTTTGGGAGCTCGGTATACTCCGGAAGAAGTCGATGCTTTCCGTAATGGAGTAGGTAGTGGAGGGGCTTCCCGTATGTACCCTTATCTCTATCCTAATGTGAACTGGATTGATGAAACCTTTAAAGACAGAGGAGTTTCTAATAAATATACGATCGAATTCCGTGGGGGAGGAGCAAAGTTCCGCTACTATACTATGGCGAATTTATTAACAGACAAAGGGTTTATCAAAACCCCGAATGCAAATGACGGATATTCTACACAGAATATGTATTCACGTGCTAATTTGCGTACAAATCTGGATATTGATTTAACCGCCACTACCAAATTGAAGTTGAATCTTCTCGGTACCTTGTCCGAATCTCGGATTCCGGGGGCTTCGGTTAACCTATGGGATATGATTTATTCGATTCCTTCTGCAGCTTTTCCGGTTCGTACGGAAGATGACAGTTGGGGAGGAAGTACTACTTGGGCGGGAACATCGAATCCTGTCGCACAATCGCAGGGAGCTGCTTATTCTAAAGGACACTCTCGCAGTTTGTTTGCCGACCTTACCTTGTCACAAGATTTATCTGGTTTGCTGAAAGGATTGGGAGCAAACTTTCGTTTAGCTTATGACAACTATTCCAATATTCTGGAAGACCATAGCAAGACTTATACGTATGCCGGTTATGCAACAAGCTGGACAACTAACGGTCCGTTTTATACTGCCATTTCAGGTGGCGAATCCAGTGAAATGGGTTCGGGTGCAGGTATTGACAACTGGGCGCGCCAATTTAACTTTGCAGGTAGTGTCGATTACAATCGCTCGTTTCGGAAGTGGGATGTGTATTCTCAATTCAAATGGGATTATGAGTATCGTGATTCATACGGATTGAACACTACTATTTATCGGCAAAATGTATCCTGGTATAATCATGTAGGTTTCTCTAATCGCTATTATTTGGATCTGGCATTGGTTGGCTCGGCCTCCAGTTTATTGGCACCGGGGCATAAATGGGCTTTCTCGCCTACCATTTCTGCTGCTTGGGTGCTTTCGGAAGAAAAATGGTTGAAAGATGTGTCTTGGGTGAACTTCCTGAAATTGCGCGCTTCGTTTGGAGTGATCAATGTTGATTATCTGCCTAAAGACGGAAGTACTACCGTATATGACTATTGGGATCAGATTTATACGACTACCGGTACGCAATATAAGTTTAACAGTAGTTACGACTCTGAATTCGGAAGTACTATTATCGGGCGCCTGGCAACTGCTAATTCGACACATGAGAAAGCGTATAAATACAATGTTGGTGTTGATGCCGTGTTGTTCAATGGACTGGACGTGACGGCAGAAGGCTATTACCAACGGAGAAAAGATATTTGGGTCTCTTCCGAAGGAAAATATACCGATGTGTTGTGCGTAGATGCTCCGTTCGAGAATGCCGGAATCGTTGATAGCTATGGCGTGGAACTAGGACTTAACTATACGAAACGGTTAGGAGATGTAGTGTTCAACCTTGGCGGTAATTTTGCTTGGAATAAGAATGAAATTAAGGAACAACTGGAAGAACCGCGTTTGTATAAGAATCTTGTGCAAACAGGAAATCGGTTGGGACAAGTATATGGAATGGTAGCTGAAGGTTTCTTCAAAGATAAAGAAGATATAGCAAACAGCCTTCCGCAAAACTTTAGTACGGTAGTGCCGGGAGACATAAAATATAAAGATGTGAATGGAGACGGAATCATTGATGCCAATGATAAAACAGCTATCGGTTATAGTACGACGGCTCCGGAAATTTATTATTCTTTCCATTTGGGAGCCGAATGGAAAGGGATTGGAGTAGATGTAATGTTTCAGGGAACAGGTAACTATTCTGCTGTCTTGAATACGAAGAGTATGTTTTGGCCGTTGATAAATAATACGACACTTTCTACTCATTATTATGAGAATCGTTGGACACCGGAAAATCAAAATGCCAAATATCCTCGTTTGAGTTCACAGAGTAATGCCAATAACTATCAGGCTAATACAGTTTGGTTGGCGGACCGGTCATTCTTGAAGTTACGTAACGCGGAGGTGTATTACAGATTTCCGGAAGAATGGATGAAGAAGACTAAGATATTGGGGAGTGCCAAGTTATATGTCAGAGGAACAGACTTGTTCTGTTCAGATCATATTGATGTGACAGATCCGGAATGTTATGGTGTAGCGACTCCGCTGAATAAGAGTGTAGTAGTCGGTGTTACGATTGGTTTTTAATCATAAAAACAAAGCGAAAGAATGAAACTGAAAAACATTATCTACGGAATGATGTGTGTAGCCGCACTCGGTTCCTGCTCAGATAAGATGGAATATCATGAGTACAATAATTATGATGAGGATTTTGTGAAGCTCAACTTCGGTAATGTAGGAGGGCTGATAACAAATATCTATTTGTCCATGGATGTGGACTTTGGAAACTATAGCGGGGCAATTCTTGGTTCTGCTACCGATGAGTCCGAATATGCTTATTCGGGAAATCAGATTGAAGACTTTTACAATGGTTCTTGGAGTCCGTCGAATGCTAAAAGTAGCATGTGGACGTCCTGTTATGAAGGGATAGCCAATTGTAATTTATATCTGGAGAAGTTTACCGGACTGACATTTCCCGAGTTGGCTTTGAACAGTGATTATGCACAACAGATGTTCCGCTATACCAATTACCAGTATGAGGTACGTTTCCTTCGTGCATATTTCTACTTTAACTTGGTACGGCAATATGGAGATGTGCCGTTTAGCGACCATATATTAACAGCCGAAGAATCGAATACGTTATCGCGCAGACCGGCACAGGAGATTTTTGATTATATCATAGCCGAATGTGATGATATTAAAGATAAGATTATCGTCGATTACAGTAAACTGGGAGATATGGCATTGCCTAGTAGTCCGGCGGAAACAGGACGTGCCAACCGTAAAACGGTATTGGCCTTGAAAGCTCGTGCAGCATTGTATGCGGCAAGTCCTTTATTTAATCCGACTGATAATAGAGAACTGTGGTATCGTGCAGCTAAAGCCAATAAGGAAATTTTAGATGACAGTAATGGGTTTGCTGAAAAGGCAAAACTCTTAGTGGAGGATTATTCATCACTTTGGAGCAAGGACAATTACAATGACGCTACTAATGAATTGATTTTTCTCCGTCGTGCCACTACTACCACTAATTCTTTTGAGGGATATAACTTCCCGGTAGGGTTGGAAAATTGTAAAGGTGGAAACTGTCCCACACAGACACTGGTGGATGCGTATGAGATGAAGGATACAGGGTTGCGTCCGGACGAGTTGGATAACTATGATCCTGCTAATCCTTATTATACCAACCGCGACCCTCGTTTCTATCTGACTATTGCCAAGAATGGGGACGAAAAGTGGCCTAACTGGAATACTGTTCCTCTGCAAACCTATCAGGGCGGACTAAATGCGGAGCCTTTGAGTGGCGGAACTCCGACTGGCTATTATCTGAAGAAGTATTGTCAGACGGCAGTAGACTTACGTGCCGGTACAGCTTCAAAGACCTATCATTCATGGATTACATTCCGTTTTGGAGAGTTCTATTTGAATTATGCGGAAGCTGTATATAAGTATCTGGGTAGTCCGTATGCAACGGATAATGAATTTACAACTTCGGCTGTGGATGCTATCAAAGTAGTTCGTACGCGTGCCGAGATGCCCGGATTCCCTCAAGGGATGACCAATGATGCTTTCTGGAAGAAATATCAGAATGAACGTATGGTAGAATTGGCCTTTGAAGGACATCGTTTTTGGGATGTACGTCGTTGGAAGGAGGGTGACAAACATTTCAAGAACATTGTTGAAATGAAGATTACGAAGAATGGGGATGATACTTATACGTATGAACGTAAGGTAAAAGAAAGAAGTTGGGATGATAAGATGTATTTCTTCCCGATTCCGCAGAGTGAAAAATCTAAGAATCCTAATTTGGAGCAGAATCCGGGGCGGTAACCCACAAC
>ENA-OWOA01000190-OWOA01000190.1-gut-metagenome-genome-assembly--contig:-NODE-190-length-17817-cov-9.814994_pt1 | contig 17817 bp, 15 predicted proteins | sample MGYA00248251_ERZ651780 | MGnify/ENA primary metagenome ERZ651780 (study PRJEB26908, sample SAMEA4031714) | gut metagenome | biome: gut; feature: normal infant; material: stool | place: China | collected 2015... | reverse complement strand
CGGTGCTTCGTGGCCGGCAATGCCGCGGGCATCCTGCACCCGTATAATCCCCGCTTACCCATTACCAACTTTATCCGCTGTGCTTTTTCAAATAAGGGCCGCGTCCCCGGCGGTAACGCGGCCCTTCTATCTGAAATTTTATTCAGAAACCGATAAAATCCGGCCCGGATTCTTTTTTCGTTCATAACTTTGTGGTAGCATAGGAACTAAAGTATTTTGCCACGGAGAACATTTGCCATGGAACACTACGATTGGAACGACGGCTGGCTCTTCACCCCGGTCTTTGACCCCGCCATCGTGCGGCCGGAATGCCCGGAGCTGACCCTTGAGCCGGTGCGCCTGCCCCACACGGTCAAGGCCCTGCCCTACAATTACTGCAACGAGAACGACTACCAGAAGCTTTCGGGCTACCGGCGGGAGTTTTTTGCGCCCAAAGAATGGGAGGGCCGCACCGTCCTGCTCACCTTCGGAGCCGTGGCCCATGACGCCACGGTGTTCTGCAACGGGCGGCGGGTGTTCCACCACAGCTGCGGCTACACCGCATTTACCGTCGATCTGACCAGTGCTCTCCATCTGGGCCAGAAGAACGTGGTGGCTGTCCGCTGCGACAGCCGCGAAGATCTGAACATCCCGCCCTTCGGCGGGCAGATGGACTTTCTGACCTACGGCGGCATCTGCCGCGCCGTCTGCCTCGACGTGAAAGAGCCCGCCTACCTGCGGGATATCTTCATCGAGACGAAGGCCGAGGGCGGTTTCCGCATCTACACGGCCACCGTGGGCGAGACCGTCGGCTGCACGTTACAGGCCGAGATACGCAGCCCCTCGGGCAGCCGGGCGTTCTACACCGGCGAGCTGTCGCTGCCCATCACCGGCGCATTGAACAGCGTCCATCCGTGGAGCATCGAGCACCCCACCCTCTACACCCTGACCGTCCGGCTCATCCGTCCCGGCACCGGCGGCCTGCCCGACCGGGTGCTGGACGAGAAAAGCTGCCGGTTCGGCTTCCGCACCCTGCAGTTCGTGGCGGGCGGGCTCTACCTCAACGGCCAGCGGGTGGAGCTGCGGGGCATCAACCGCCGCCAGAGCTATGCCTATCAGGGCTATGCCATGCCCGACAGCATCCAGCGGCTGGACGCTCAGCTCCTGAAAAAGCAGCTGGGCTGCAACGCCGTGCGCCTCACCGCGCCCCCCAGCCCCGCCTTCCTCGATGCCTGCGACGAGCTGGGCCTTTTGGTCTTTGTGGAGATGCCCGGCTGGCAGCACGTCGGCGACGACATCTGGAAGGCGCAGGCTCTGCAGAACTGCCGCGAGATGGTCTGCCAGTGCCGCAGCCACCCCAGCATCTTTTTGTGGGGCGTGCGGGTCAGCAGCAGCGCCGACGACGAGAGCTTTTATAAGCGCACCAACGAGACGGTCCGCCGCCTCGACCCCACCCGCCCCACGGCCGGTACCCGCAGCACCCGCCGCAGCCAGCTTCTGGAAGATGTATACGCCTACACCGACTACTCCTACCACGGGCGCGGCGTCGGGTGCGAGGCCCGCACCGCCGTCACCCCCGACACCCGGAAAGGCTATCTCATCAGCGAGTTCGAGGGCGCCCAGTTCCCGGCCAAGTCCTTCGACGACGAGCCCCACCGCCTGGCGCAGGCCCTGCGCTACGCCGCCGTCCTCAACGACACCATCGCTCAGCAGGGCGTGGCGGGCAGCTTCGGCTGGTGCATGACCGACTACAACACCCACCGCGAATTCGGCAGCGGCGACCGCATCAGCTATCAGGGCGTGATGGATATGTTCCGCAGCCCAAAGCTTTCTGCCGCCGTCTACGCCAGCCAGAAGACGCCCCGCTCCCCTTCCGACATCGTGCTCGAAGTCTCATCCAGCATGGCGCTGGGCGACCATCCGGGCGGCTTTGCGGGGGCGTGCTGGGCGTTCACCAACGCCGAGAGCCTGCGGCTCTACCGGGACAACGACTTCGTAGCCGAGTTTGCCCCCGACCGCCGGGGCCGCTTTGCGGCTCTGCCCCACCCGCCCATCGAGATCCACGATTTCGTGGGCCTGCTGCTGGAGAAATACGAGGGCCTCGACCGCACTGCCGCGCCGCAGGTGGCCGCCATCCTCAACGAGATGCGCCGGGACGCCATGGAGCTTTCGCCCCTGTCCCGGGCGCGGATGTACTCGCTGCGCCTGAGCTGGAACGAGCTGGTGCAGCTTTACTACAAATATATCGGCGTGCTGGGCAGCCCCGCCGCCGTCTACCGCTTCGAGGCCGTGTGGCATGGCCGGGCCGTCCGCACCGTCGTGAAGGAGCCGGTGCAGAGCGTCCGGCTGGAATGCACCGTCCACAATCCCATCCTGACCGACGGCCCCACCTGGGACTGTGCCGCCGTGAGCCTGCGGGCCATCGACCAGAACGGCAATCTCCTGCCCTACTGTGGTGAGGCCGTTCAGCTGAGCATAGAGGGGCCGCTGCGCATCCTCGGCCCCAGCGTCGTCCCTCTGCGGGGCGGCATGGCAGGCACCTATCTCGCCACCACCGGCGAGGCCGGCCCGGCCAAGCTCCACTGCCGGATGGAGGGTGCCTTGGACACCGAAGCTTCCCTCACCATCCGCTGCCGGGAGGAGTGAGCGGCCCTTAAATGCCGTCTTTTTACGATAGGTTTGCACTCTGTTCAAAATTTTCTCATGGTTGCATGGTATCCTGAAAGCAGAAAAACACAGAGGGGCGGCGCACCCGCCCCTCTTTTATGAGGAAGGACGTTTATGAAAGAAAAGATACGCCAGTTCATGATAGGCCGCTACGGCACCGATGGTCTGAACCAGTTTTTGAGCATCGCCTCTCTCGTGCTGATCCTGGTCTATATCCTCACCCGTCTGCCGCTGCTGCTGTACGTCGGCGTGGTGCTGCTGGGTTTCTGCTACTACCGGATGTTCAGCCGCAACATCTCCAAGCGCACCGAAGAAAATTATAAATACTACGCCGTGAAGGACCGCATCCGCAATAAGTTCAGCGGCCTGAAGGACCAGTGGGACAACCGCAGACTCTACCACTATTACCGCTGCCCCCAGTGCCGCCAGAAGCTGCGCGTTCCCCGGGGCCGGGGCCGCATCCAGATCTCCTGCCCCCGCTGCGGCACCCAGTTCATCAAGAAAAGCTAACATATGTTTGGATATGTCATCCCGAATCAGGCCGCGCTGGACGACGAGGCCAAGGCCCGCTACCGCACGGCCTACTGCGGCCTCTGCCGCCGCATCGGTGCGCTCCACGGCCTGCGGGGCCGTCTGACGCTGAGTTACGATCTGACGTTTCTGGATCTGCTGCTTTCCAGCCTCTACGAGGGTGAGAGCGAGTGCGTCACCGGCAGCGGCCACTGCCCCATCCACCCCATCCGGAAGATAAATTGGCGGCACAGCGGCCCCACCGACTACTGCGCCGATATGAGCGTGGCGCTCCACTACTACAACGCCGCCGATAAATGGAACGACGACCGCAGCCTGCTGGGCCTCGGCTTCGAAAAGCTGCTGGACGCCCCTGCTCAGACCGCCGCACAGCGCTGGCCCCGACAGTGCAATGCCATCCGCACCTGCCTCGACCGGCTGGCTCAGCTGGAAGCCGAGGGCAGCGAGGACCTCGACGCTGTGTCGGGCTGCTTCGGCGAATTGATGGCCGAGCTGTTCGACTACAAGCAGGACCACTGGTCGCCGGAGCTGCGGAGCATCGGCTTCCATCTGGGCAAATTCATCTACCTGCTGGACGCCTACGATGACCTGGCACGGGACGAGAAAAAGAGCGCATACAATCCGCTGCGCACCCTCAGCCGTCAGCCCGGCTACGAGGAAGAGATGCGGGACATCTTCGAGCTGCTGTTGGCCCGGTGCGCCAGAAGCTTCGAGCGTCTGCCCTGCGTAGAGGACGCGGACCTTCTGCGGAACATCCTGTATTCCGGCGTGTGGCTCAAATACAACTGCAAACAGGCCAAAGAGGCCCCAAAAAAGTAACCAATTCCGCCCAAAAGGCGGATTTTGTCTTGATTTTGCAGGCACTGTCCTGTAGACTGTAATATTGTATGGAACAAAAAGGCCGCGCACGGCCTGAGAGACGTGAGGAAGTAGACCCATGAGAGATCCCTATGAGGTGCTGGGCATCCAGCGCGGCGCAACCGACGACGAGATAAAGAAAGCCTACCGTGCCAAGTGCAAGCGCTGGCACCCCGATCTGAACCCCAACGACCCCACCGCCGAAGAGCACTTCAAAGAGGTGCAGGCAGCTTACGACGCCATCACCAAGGGCGACACCGGCCCCCAGATGGGCGGACAGCCCGGCGGCGGTTACGGCCAGCAGGGTTATTATCAGGGCGGCTACCAGCAGGGATACGACCAGGGCTACAGCCAGAACGGCTGGCAGCAGGGCGATTTCGGCTTCGGGTTCGACCCATTTGGTTTCGGGTTCGGCTTCGGCGGCTACCAGCAGCAGAGCGGGGCCAGCTACTCCGGCTCTGACAGCCCCGAGATGCAGGCGGCCCGCAGCTTTGTGGCCAATGGCCGCTATGCGGAGGCCCGCCGGGTGCTGGACGGCATGAACAGCCGCTCGGCGCGGTGGTACTACCTCTCCTCGCTGGCCAATCAGGGCCTCGGCAACAGCATCGACGCGCTGCAGGACGCCCGCCGCGCCGTTCAGCTGGACCCCAATAACACCGAGTACCAGATGCACCTGCGCCGGATGCAGAATCCCGGCCAGACCTACCGCACCCAGACCACTTACGCCCAGCCCGGCGGGCTGATGCGCTGGTGCTGGAGCATGATCTTGCTCAATTTGCTCTGCAACTGCTGCTGTGGCGGCGGCTGGGGCTGGCGGTTTCGGATGTGAATAAGACAGAAAAAAACCTCCCGTGCTGACGCACAGGAGGTTTTTTCTTTTGATGTTAATTGATAACGATGGTCCGTGTGATCTTCTCGCAGGAATAGTTGCCGGAGACTGTTGCCGTCTGGGTGTAGATACCCGGCTGCGTCGGGAACTCCGTGGACTTGCTGCTGAACAGGCCCTTCTTTTTATAAGTACAGGTGACCTTGGCATTATCGACCACCACGCCGTCCGACTCCAGCAGCGCGCCGACATTGTGTGCCTCAGCCTCGGCCAGCGTCATCCCGGCGGGCAGGTCTTCGGCCCAGTAGAGGCGGACGCCCTCAGTCTTGGGCTTTATCTTGAACATGGCCACACCGGCGGTGTTCAGATCGCCGGATTCCAGCGCCACGGCACCCGCGATATATCTGCCCGAATCCACGGGCTGCTCATCCAGATAGATGCGGCTGAACGCACCCTCGGGAAGGTAGCGGCGGATGAGCTCGAGAGAGAGCTTCAGGCCCATGGACATATCTTTCAGGGTGGGGATATAGAATTTCAGGGTATCCATCACCTTGACGACCTCATCGGCCACGCCCAGCAGCACACTGACGTCGTTGCCGTCGATGAGCTGTTTGATATAGGCGTAGACATTGAACTCTTCTACCTGATCAGGGGTCTTGGACATCTTGCGGGGCAGGGGTATCATCTTGAGCAGGGTGCGGAGCTTATCGGAGAGCACGAGGGTGACGTAGCCCTTGGCTTCGCCCTTGATGCCCAGCACCACGCCGATATACTGCGCGTCCGCCGGGCGGGTGACCACCGACAGCTCGAACGGGGAGCCATAGACCAGCTTGCCGGAAGCCTGCAGACGGATGGAGACGACTTCATTCGTCTCTTCCAGCCGGGTCTGAGAGGCGCGGGGCAATTCGGTCTCTGCCGAGGCGGCCAGCACCGGGGTCACCATGCTCAGCATGAGGGCTGCTGTGAGAAGCAGCGAAAGCAATCTTTTGGCCTTCATATGGACAAACCTCCTGTATTCATCATCTTCAGCCGGGCGGGCCGTGCAGGCTGACACTCCGGCTGATATGATTTTACCGCAAATCCCCGCTGTGGTCAATGACGGGATTCAGACAAAAGGGCTGCTGTGCTTTTCCGCACGGCAGCCCGGATGATATTTTTCTGTTTACAGGATGCGCACCCGGACGACGGCGGGGATGGCCGAGAGCTTCGCGGCCAGTGCATCATTCACGGCACCGGTGGCGTCCAGCATGGTGTAGGCCATCTTCTTCTTGCTCTTGTTCACCATGTTCTCGATGTTCAGGCCCGCCTCCGTGGTCAGGGCGGTGATCTGGCTGATCATGCCCGGCTCGTTCTTGTGGATGATGCAGATGCGCTTGCCGCCGGCGCGGGGCTGATGCACCTCGGGCATGTTCACCGAATGGGTGATGTTGCCGTTCTTGAGGTAGTCGTTGAGCTCCTGGGCGGCCATGACCGCGCAGTTGTCCTCGGCCTCCGGGGTGGAAGCGCCCAGATGAGGCGTGCAGATGACGCCCGGACGGCCCAGCAGAGCTTCCGTGGGGAAGTCGGTCATATAGCCGGACGCTTTGCCGGTGTCAAGGGCTTCCAGCAGTGCGTCGGTATTCACCAGCTCACCGCGGGCGTAGTTCAGCAGCTTGACACCGTCCTTGCAGAGGGCCAGCGTCTGGGCATTGATGGTGTCCTTGGTGGTGGGCAGATACGGCACATGGATGGTGATGTAGTCGCAGAGGGGCAGCATATCATTCAGGTTGACGCAGTGACGGACCTGACTGCTCAGGTTCCACGCGGCATCAATGGAGATATAGGGGTCATAGCCGTAGACCTTCATCCCCAGCTCGATGGCGCAGTTGGCGACGCGGGAGCCGATGGCGCCCAGGCCGATGACGCCGAGGGTCTTGCCCTTGATCTCGTTGCCCACGAACTGCTTTTTGCCCTTCTCCACGCTCTTTGCCATGGCGGGGTCACCGGCAAGACCCTGAGTCCACTGGGCGGCAGCAGCCACATTGCGGCTGCCCGCGATGAGCATACCGACGACCAGTTCCGCCACAGCGTTGGCGTTGGCACCGGGCGTGTTGAACACCACGATGCCCTGCTCACTGCACCGGTCGAGAGGAATATTGTTGACACCGGCACCGGCGCGGGCAATGGCCAGCAGGTTGTCATTGAAGGTGGTGTTCAGCAGATCGGCGCTGCGGACAAGGATGCCGTCGGGGGCGTCGGTGTCCACCGAGACGTCGAACAGGTTTTTGTTCAGCTTTGCCAGCCCCACCGGGCTGATGGCGTTCAGGGTTTTTATCGTATACATAGGTGTGATCTCCTTTTGGAACGGGCTTGCCCTCTCCGTCTTTGCTTCGCAAATCCACCTCTCCCAAAGGGAGAGGCAAAAGCCTGACGGTCAGGTTTAGGCTCTCCCTTTGAGGAAAGACTTCCCCCGGGCCGGGGGAAGATGTCGCGCAAGCGACAGAAAGGGGAGTCTGTCACCGAAGGTGACTGAGAGGGCAAGGACGGTATAAATCATGCATTCTCTTTGCGGAACTTCTCCATGAAGTCCACCAGCTTGTCGATGCCCTCGGCTGGCATTGCGTTGTAGATGGAGGCGCGCATACCGCCCACGAGGCGGTGGCCCTTCAGGTTGACGAAACCGGCGTCTGCGGCCTCGGCGCAGAACTTCTTGTCGAGGTCGGGGTCAGGGCTGGTGAAGGTGACGTTCATGGTGCTGCGGCAGCGGTGCTCCACGGGATTGTTGAAGAAGTCCTGACCATCGAGGTAGTCGTACAGGACCTTGGCCTTGGCCTCGTTGATCTTCTGCATATTGGCAAGGCCGCCGATGTCGTTTTCCAGATACTTGAGCACCAGACCGGTCATGTAGATGCACCAGCAGGGCGGCGTATTGTACATGCTGTCCTTGGCCAGCAGGGTGGTGTAGTTCATCATGGTGGGTACATTGTCGGCGGCGTGACCCAACAGGTCGTCCCGGACGATGGCGATGGCCATACCGGCGGGGGCGACGTTCTTCTGGACGCCGAAATAGATGCAGCCGTACTTGGTGACGTCCACGGGCTTGGAGAGGATCATGGAGCTCATATCCGCCACCAGCGGCACACCCTCCACCTGAGGCACCTCGACATACTGGGTGCCGAAGATGGTGTTGTTCTGGCAGATGTGGATGTAGCTTGCATCCTTGTCGTAGTCGATGGCGTTCACGTCCGGGATGTAGGTGAAGTTCTTATCCTTGCTGGACGCGACGATCCTGGCCTCGCCGAACTTTGCGGCTTCCTTTGCAGCCAGATTGGAGAAGTTGCCGGTGACGATATAGTCGGCCTTGCCGGTGGTCATGAAGTTCAGCGGCACCATGGCGAACTGCTGGGTCGCGCCGCCCTGGAAGAAGCCGACCTTATAATGATCGGGAATGTTCATCACCCGGCGCAGGGTGGCTTCGGTGTCGGTGATGATGGCGTCGAACCACTTGCTGCGGTGGCTCATCTCCATCACGCTCTGGCCGCTGTCGCCGTATTCGAGCAGCTCTGCCTGAGCCTGCTTGAGCACCTTTTCGGGCAACATGCTGGGACCTGCGCTGAAATTATAAACTCGTGCCATGACAGATTCTCTCCTTTTCCTCTATCTGACGGCCCGTTCGGGCGTTGTGCTCTGGATTTGTCCGTAGTATAATGGTTTTGAGGGGTGCAAAACAAGAGCATCTTTGCACAAAGTTGAGCCGTCAAAGCCCGGGCGGGCGCACGAAGCGCACAAACGTCCTTGTGCAGAGAACATTTCCAGAGACATTTGTAAAATAGCTAGCGGAGAACCGCATGACTGCTGGGTTTTCTGCTCTTGTCCTTTCTCCTGATCTTTGCTATAATGGCAGCATCTGAGACAAATGTAAAATCAAATTTTTTACTCATAAAGGAGAGATGGCCCCCATGTATGGCATTCCGGACAGGCTGAAAGCCCTTTCGGCGGCGGAGGAACAGGTGCTTCTGGCCCTGTGGGACTGCAAACCGCCCGTGTCGCGGCGGGACATCGGTGCGCGTCTGGCCCAAAAAGGCTGGGCCGCCGCCACCGTGCTGAACTTTTTATACCGGCTGGAAGAGAAGGGCTGGGTCACCTGCACCAAAGAGCAGAACCACAACCTCTACGCCCCCACCGTCACCCGCCGGGCCTACGGCGTCTACACCATGCGCCAGCGGCTGGACACCGTCTTTGGCGGCGACCTCGCGCAGGCCGTGCGGGCGCTGGTGAGCGAGAGCGGCTGCTCCCAGAGCGAGCTGGAACAGGCCATCGCCGTGCTGAACGAAAAGCACGCAGAAGCGGAAGAATATGACCTGTATGACCCCTACGGCTGAGCATCCGCCTTTATAACACAAAAAGCTCCCTATTATGGGAGCTCTCGCGTTGCATTCTGTTAAACATTATGATAAGATAGCAGATGAAAAGGCGCTGCACATACGGCAGGCGGTTGGCTCCACTTCCGAAAGGAGGTGAGAGATATGCCCATTACTTTGACGTTCCATATTTTTGGACTGGTCTTTACCATCAGAGTGAAAAGCGAAAACCGCCACCCTGGCCGGTGACGGTTTTCTAGTAACATAGAATCCTAGCCCAAAGGGTCAACCGCTTGTCGCAGTGCCTTTTCTATTTGTAGTATAGTGATTTTTTACTGCTTTGTCAAGCATTCGGAGGATATAGGTATGGATTGCAAACTTCGCGCCAAAAACTGCGGCGGCTGCCCGATGCTGGCCACCGAATACGCCGCACAGCTCAAAAAGAAAGAGGCCGACGTCCGCGCCCTGCTGGGCAAATACGGCCCTGTCGCCCCCATCCGGGGGATGGAAACGCCCTACCACTACCGCAATAAAGTGATTTCCACCTTTGCCCCCGCCGCCGGTGGAAAACTCACCTCCGGCATCTACGCGGCCCGCACCCACAAGGTGCTGCCGGTGGAGAGCTGCCTTTTGCAGGACGAGGTACTGGACAAGGTGATGCTGGCCGTCCGCGCCGCCGCCAACGCCTGCCGCTACCAGCCTTTCAACGAGGACAAAGGCACCGGCCTGCTCCGCCACTGCCTGCTCCGCCGGGGCGTCGCCACCGGTCAGGTGATGGTGGTGCTGGTCACGGCCCAGCCCGTGCTGCCCGGCGCGAAGAACTTCGTGAAAGCCCTGCTGGCCGAGGCCGAAAAGCGGGGCGTCCCCGTCACCACCGTCGTACAGAACTACAATCCCCGCCGCACCAGCGTCGTTTTGGGCGAGGACGAAAAAGTCCTCTACGGCAAGGGCTTCATCCTCGACACCCTCTGCGGCAAGACCTACGCCCTCAGCCCCCGCAGCTTCTATCAGGTGAACCCCGTCCAGACCGCCGTGCTCTACGGGCTGGCCGTCGATGCCGCCCACCTCACCGGCAAAGAAGTGGTCCTCGACGCCTACTGCGGCATCGGCACCATCGGCCTGACGGCCTCTGACAAGGCCCGGCAGGTGGTAGGCGTGGAAGTGAACCGGGACGCTGTCCGGGACGCCATCGGCAACGCGAAGCACAACGGCGTAAAAAACGCCCGCTTCTTTGCCGCTGACGCCACCGCATGGATACGGGAAGCCGCCGACGCGGGCCAGAAGGCCGACGTCGTCTTCATGGATCCGCCCCGGGAGGGTTCGACGCCCGCCTTCATCGAGAGCGTGGCCCGCATGGCCCCGAAGCGCATCGTCTACGTCAGCTGCAATCCCGAGACGATGGCCCGCGACCTCGCGCTCCTGACCCAGAAAGGCTACCGCGCCGAGGGCTTCACGCCGGTGGATATGTTCCCCCACAGCGCACATTGTGAGGTGGTCGGGTCGCTGGTCCGTGTAAAATAAAAGAGGAAAAAGCTATGGCATCGTTTTCTGGAATCAAGAACACCCTGCTGGCCGAGCAGGTGGAAGAGCAGCTGTACGAGTACATCACAAAGCTGCCCCTGAAGGCAGGCGACAAACTGCCCAACGAATTCAAGCTGGCGGAGATGTTCGGGGTAGGCCGCAGCACAGTGCGGGAAGCCGTAAAGCTCCTGGTCTCCCGGAACGTCCTCGAGACGCGGCGCGGCTCCGGCACCTATGTAAAAGACCTCGTCCCCACCGACCTCGACCCTCTGAATCTGCGCAACGTAGAAGATAAGGTCACTCTGGCCATGAATCTGGTGGACCTGCGCCTCATCCTGGAGCCGGGCATCGCCGAGCTGGCAGCCTACAACGCCACCGACGAAGAGATCGAACATCTGAAAGACCTGTGCGACACTGTGGAATATAAGATAGAGCATGACCTCTATTACATCCAGGACGACATCGATTTCCACACCTACATCGCCCGGTGCAGCAAAAACAAGGTGGTGGAGCAGATCATCTCCATCCTCGAGACTGCGGTGCTGATGTTCGTGAACCTGACCCACCGCCGCCTGCGGCAGGAAACCATCATCACCCATCGCGCCATCACAAAATCCATCGCCGAGCACGACCCCGTGGGGGCGCGCAGCGCCATGACGATGCACATTTCCTATAACCGGGCCGCCATCAAAGAGATCTACGATGCACGGAACCGGGAGCTGGAAAATCAGGAACAATGACACTGCAAAGAGGTGCTGCGGCACCTCTTTTTTGATTTTCAGGCTGCTGTTTCGCGGCAAAAGTTGTCTGACTTATTTTGCAAAAAAGTATGCGTTTTCGATTCGATTCGTTCACACGACAAAATTTTCCTTCATTTTTGAGCAAAATGCACAATCAAAAAATCGCGTAATGTGGGAAAAGTAGAAGCTCCCGGAAACAACTTGCTGTAAAAATCCGGAAGTGGTATCATGAAGCCAGAAAAAGTCGTGCGACAATTTCCCTGTTCAAAGCATCAAGAAAAGGAGAAAACAATGAAGTTGAAAACCGGTATCATTGGCTGCGGAAAGGTCGGCGATTTCCATGCAAAGGCATACGCCCAGCTGGAGAACAGCGAGTTCACTGCCGTGTGTGACGCCGATCTGGAGCGTGCAAAAGCCTTCGCAGAGCGATACAATGTCCACGCCTACTCGGACATTGCGGAGATGATCCAGAAAGAACATCTGGATGTCGTCAGCGTCTGCACCCCGCACCCCATCCACTGCGACCCCGCTGTGACCGCAGCGGAGAACGGCTGCAACGTCCTCATCGAGAAGCCTCTGGCTTCCAGCCTCGCCGACTGCGACCGCATCATCGAGGCAGGCGACAAGAACCACGTCACCATCGGCACGATGGTGCAGCGCCGCTTCTACCGCCCCTGTATGCGCATCCACGAGGCCATCGAGGCCGGCAAGATCGGCAAGCCGGTGCTGGGCATGGTCACCATGCTGGGCTGGCGTGATAAGGCCTACTACGACAGCGACGCATGGCGCGGCACCTGGAAAGGCGAAGGCGGCGGCGTTCTGGTCAACCAGGCACCCCATCAACTCGACCTGCTGCTGTGGTACATGGGCGACGTCGATGAAGTATACGGCGTCTGGAAGAATCTGAACCACCCCTACATCGAAGTGGAAGATACCGCCGTGGCCGTCGTAAAATTCAAGAGCGGCGCCGTGGGCAGCATCGTGGTCAGCAACAGCCAGAACCCCGCCCTCTACGGCAAGGTACACGTCTTCGGCGAGAACGGTGCAGGCGTGGGCGTCCAGACCGACGGCGGCGCAATGTTCATCGCCGGTATGTCCACCATCACCGAGCCGCCCTACAACGACCTGTGGACCGTTGAGGGCGAGGCCGACAAGCTGGAGGACTGGAAGAAGGGCGACTGCGACTTCTTCAACAGCGTGGACTCCATGTACTACTACCATCAGGAGCAGATCAAGGACTTCCTCCACGCCGTGGAGACCCACACCAAGCCCTTGGTGGACGCCCGCGACGGCCGCAAGACCGTGGAGCTGTTCGAGGCCATCTACCGCAGCACCCAGACCAACTCCGTCATCAAATTCCCCATCCGCTGAGATGGGCAAAAAGGAGTGCTGCTGCTTATGAAGACCTCTTATAATGAAGCCTGCGCCCGCGACTGCTCTACTCTGGAAAAGGATCTCGCCCTCTGCGAGAAAGCCGGCTTCGATTACATCGAAATACGACTTGATCTGCTCCGGGGCTGGCTCAAGGAGCACACGGTAGAGCAGCTCAAGGAATTTTTCGAAACGCATCGGCTCAAGCCCCACGCCATCAACGCCGTCTACCTGCATCAGGGGATGCTGCCGAACGAAACGCCCGACTGGGACGACCCCGCCATGCAGGACTTCAAGCTGGCCTGTGAGGTGGGCAGCGCCATCGGCAGCGGCTACGTCATCATCGTGCCGCCCCTCGACCCCAGCGGGGTGTTCACCGGTGATGCAGCCGCCGCAGAGCAGGAGTGCATCCGCATCCTTAAAAAGCTCTCGGCGCTGGCCCGGCCCTACGGCATGAAGCTCTGCTTCGAGCTGGTGGGCCTGCGCAAGAGCTGTGTGCGCAGCATCGAGGCCGCCGACCGCATCGTGCGGGCCGTGGACGAGGACAACGCAGGCTTCGTGTTCGATTCCTACAACATCCACCTCAACGGTCACTGCAACGATTTCAGCGCCATCAAAAACGTGCAGCCCGAAAAGATTTTTGCCGTCCACCTGATGAGCGCCGACAACGTCCCCGAAAGCGAGATGGGGCAGGACAAGCGCTGCTTTGCCGGCACCGGCGTCGTGGACACCGACAGCTTTTTGCAGACCCTGAAATGCTGCGGCTACGACGGCATGGTCTCGGTGGAGACCTTCCGCCCCGAATACTGGGCCAAGACCCCTGAGTGGGTCATCGAGAACGCCTATCGTACCACCTATGCCGCACTGGAAAAGAACCAGTGCCTGTAAGCTTAAAAGGAGTACATTATGTCACCTCTGCATTTTGTGATCATGCTGATCATCGCGATCATCATCCTGACCGTTCTGACCCTGAAATTCAAGATGCACCCCGTTATGGTGCTGTTCCTTACCGCCACCTTCTGCGGTCTGGCCTCCGGCAAGACCCTTGTGGACACCTTTGCTGCCATTACCAAATACTTCGGCTCGACTTTAGGCTCCATTGGTGTTATGATTATTTTTGGTGCAGTCATTGCATCGGGCATCAATGACACCGGCGCTGCCACCAGCATGGTCAACTTCTTCATCAAGAAGTTCAAGGGCAAGTGCCTTGAGCTGGCACCGTCCCTGACCGGCTTCATCATGAGCATCCCCGTTTTCGGCGACATCGCCATCATCCTGAACGCCCCCATCTCCGCCATCCTTGCCAAGCGCAAGAAGCTGGGTATGCAGCAGGTCGCTCCCTTCGTTAACCTCGGCCTGACCCTGACCCACGGTCTGGTGCCACCCACCCCCGGCATCCTGGCGGTCTCCATCCTGCTGGGCGCTGACATCGGCACTGTCATTATCATCGGCCTCATCTGCTCCGTCATCTCCTTCGTTGTCTGCTACCTCGGCCTGCGTCCTGTCTACGCCAAGGGCGAGTACGTCGCTCCGCTGCCCCAGTACACCGAGGGCATTGAGGCTGTGGAGGAGACCAACGACGTCAACGCCCTGCTGATCAAGGAGGACAACACCCCCAGCGCCGGCGCTTCCTTCCTGCCCCTGCTGCTGCCTGCCGTGATGATCGCCATTGGCTCCATCGGCAAGCTGTTCTCTGCAGAAGGCTCTGCCGCCTACAGCTTCTTCAACACCTTTGGCAACACCGTTCTGGCTCTGTTCATGGGCATCATCGCTGTCGGCTGCCTGGTCTTCGGCCGCAAGGACAAGGTCGTCAAAAAAGCCAATGCTGACGGCACCGGCTGCAAGCTGACCGAGAAGAGCTCCTGGTTCGAGATCGTCATGAACAACTGGGTGGGCCGCGCCCTCCAGATCGCCATCGGCGCTCTGCTCATCACCGCTATGGGCGGTGCCATGGGCGGCATCCTCCGCGAGAACGAAGCCATCGCCACCATCGGCGGCATGATCGCCGAGAGTAGCTTCCCCGCCGTTCTGGTGCCCTTTATCATGGCAGCCATCCTCATGACCGTCTGCGGTTCCATGACCACCGCCGCCATGACTGCTGCAGGTCTGATGGGCGGCCTGATGACCGTTCTGGGCCTCGACCCCGTCTTGGCCACTCTGGCCATCGGCGCCGGCTCCATGGTGGGCTGGCACGTCAACAACAGCGGCTTCTGGATCTTCACCTCCCTGTACGGCTTTGACACCAAGCAGGGCCTGAAGTACTTTACCACCACCAACGCCCTCGGCGGCATCGTTGCTTTCATCGTGCTGGTCATCCTCCACGCAGTCGGCCTCGTCTAAAATATCATTCGCATACACCAAATATCATGGAAGATACAGGGATTTGTTATGGAACTCACTAGTCAAAAAATGCGCAAGCTGGCTCCCGAGCTGGACCCGCTCCGTCTGGGTACCGGCTGGACGCCGGATGAACTTTCCAAGCCTCAGATCATCGTAGAAAGCACCTTTGGCGACAGCCACCCCGGCAGCGGCCATCTGGACAAGCTGGTCAACGCCGCCTGCAAGGGCGCAGCCGAGGCCGGCGGCCACGGCGCCCGGTACTTTGCCACCGACATCTGCGACGGCGAGAGTCAGGGTACCGACGGCATCAACTTCAGCCTCGCCAGCCGCGAGATGATCGCCAACATGATCGAGATCCACGCCAACGCGACCCCCTTTGACGGCGGCGTCTATATTTCCAGCTGCGACAAGGGTATGCCCGCGAACCTCATGGGGCTGGCCCGGGTGAACATCCCCTCGGTGGTGGTCACCGGCGGCACCATGCACGCAGGCCCGGAGCTGCTGACGCTGGAGCAGCTGGGTATGTACAGCGCAAAGTATGAGCGCGGTGAGATTGACGAAGCAAAGCTCAACTGGGCCAAGCAGAACGCCTGCCCCAGCTGCGGCGCCTGCAGCTTCATCGGCACCGCCTCCACCATGCAGATCATGGCTGAGGCTCTGGGTCTGGCCCTGCCGGGCAGCGCCCTGCTGCCGGCCACCAGCCCCGACCTGGTGGAGTACGCCCGCCGGGCCGGCTATCAGGCCGTCGTCCTCGCAAAACAGGGCCTGCGCCCCAGCGACATCGTGACGATGGACAGCTTCGAGAACGCTATCATGGTCCACGCGGCCATCTCCGGCTCCACCAACGCCCTGCTCCATCTGCCTGCCATCGCCCATGAATTTGGCATCTCCATCGACGGCGACACCTTCGACCGTCTCCACCGCGGCGCAAAGTACCTGCTGGACATCCGCCCGGCCGGCCGCTGGCCCGCAGAGTTCTTCTACTACGCCGGCGGCGTGCCTGCCATCATGGAGGAGATCCGGGATGTGCTCCATCTCGACGCCATGACCGTCACCGGCAAGACGCTGGGCGAGAATCTGGACGAGCTGAAGGCGAACGGCTTCTACGAGCACTGCCAGCAGCTGCTGGACGAGGCGAATGCCCGCTGCGGCATCAAGCTGACCCGCGCCGACATCATCCGCCCGGCTTCCGACCCCATCGGCACCGACGGCAGCATCGCCATCCTGAAGGGCAATCTGGCTCCGGAGGGCGCGGTCATCAAACACACCGCCTGCCCCAGAGAGATGTTCCAGGCCGTGCTCCGCGCCCGCCCCTTCGACAGCGAAGAGGAGTGTCTGGACGCCGTGCTCCACCACAGGGTGGAAAAGGGCGACGCCGTCTTCATCCGCTACGAAGGCCCTCAGGGCAGCGGCATGCCGGAGATGTTCTACACCAGCGAGGCCATCAGCTCGGACAAGGAGCTGGGCCGCAGCATCGCCCTCATCACGGATGGCCGCTTCTCCGGCGCGTCCACCGGCCCCGTCATCGGCCACTGCAGCCCTGAGGCCCAGACCGGCGGCCCCATCGCTCTGGTGGAAGAGGGCGACCTCATCGAGATCGACATCCCCGCCCGCAAGCTGAACATCATCGGCATCAAGGGGGAGCGCAAGCCCCCCGAAGAGATCGACGCCGTGCTGGCCCAGCGCCGCGCTGCATGGAAGCCGAAGCCCCGCCGTTACAAGCGCGGCACCCTGCGGCTGTTCAGTGAGCACGCCGCCAGCCCCATGAAGGGCGCCTACCTCGAGTATAACGACTAAGCTATTTTCTCATTCTCAAAACCTCCTTCCTCTGCTTTGCAGAAAACCGCCCGGACGATGAGCGTCCGGGCGGTTTTCCTTTTATATTCTTTTATCCTTACAGCCCGAACAACGCCAGCAGGCGGACGAAGAAGCTACTCCCCGCCCATGACCCAAACCTGAAAAACAGCAAGGCCCCGGAGCGATATGCTCCGGGGCCTTGCTGTCATTTTTTATGGAAAAAAATCATGCTTTTCGGGGCGCTGCGGCGCTTATTATTTAGCCTCTGCGGTGACTACGATGATGCGCTTTGTTACCTGTTTGCCGTTCTTATCGACTGTCTTGTAAAGTGCAGTACCCATGTAACGGGTGTCTGCAGGCTTTTTACCTCTCAGTTTATCTATATTCAAAGCTCCATCAAATACCTGAGTCATGAACTGAATCGCCTGTCCGCTGACTCCGAACCCATCGGTGTAAGTCACTCCACACCAGACAAAGCGGCTTGTTTCATTTGGGCCGTCCTTATTGATTCCAAGGATCTCTTCAGCTTTCTCAGGCAAGGAGCTGTGCTTTAAAGACTCTTCCAGTTCTTTCAGTTCTTCATCGGACAGCGCAGCAATGGCTTTTGCCAGCTCCCGCTCTTTCGCCCGGGGCGTAAAGGTAACGCCCTCCTCTGTAGCCTTAGCCATGTCGTTCATGGCATCTACAATGTCCTTCTCGGTCACAGCGTTGCCGCCGCAGGCGGTGAGAAGGGTCAGGGCCATTGCGCCGGTCAGCACAACGGCCAGCAGTTTTTTCAGCATCTTCATTTGTTTGTATCCTCCTTAACCTAAACCGGTGAACATCCCGCCTGCTGCCCTTGCAGAAG
>ENA-OWOA01000165-OWOA01000165.1-gut-metagenome-genome-assembly--contig:-NODE-165-length-19809-cov-5.707835_pt1 | contig 19809 bp, 20 predicted proteins | sample MGYA00248251_ERZ651780 | MGnify/ENA primary metagenome ERZ651780 (study PRJEB26908, sample SAMEA4031714) | gut metagenome | biome: gut; feature: normal infant; material: stool | place: China | collected 2015... | reverse complement strand
AGGAGCAATGTTTTCTACAAAAAGATATAGATACATATTTGCATCTATTGCTTTAATCATTATAGGAATATCTTTTTCACTTTAAATGTCCATAATAACGATAATGATTTGATTATTGAATGGTATAATAATAGTCCAGTCTACAGATAGCGACTAAAAACGGGGGCAAGGGATGCCCGAATCTGTCCTGCGGAGCTTGAAATTATCCGGGTGCGGTAAATCTCCAACTGTTGGTTGGAGATTTAAAACGGGTACAGACCGAAGTTAATCGCTTGCTTTAAACGAGCCATTTGTGAGCCATTTGTATATATTGTTTTCGGCTTATAATCAACAGTTTTACAAAAATCGCATTATACTTGTGAGCCATTTGTGAAGCGTTTATGAAGCGTATGGCAAGCCTTTGATTGAGTTTCCGTTATTCTCCTATTATCAGGTGACACGACAAAAAGAAAACATCTTCGGCAAAATCTTTGTTATGTTTTTGCAGGTGATTACATAATATACTATCTTTGCATATAGAAACAAAGGACATAAATATGGCTTCATTCAGGAAAGAGATACTTGGGCAGATTGAACGGATAGATACCGGGCGTATATTCACGTTCCGGGATTTGTCGTTTGAAACGGAAAAGACCGCCAATGTTGCGGTGCTGCTCTCCGAACAGAGCCGCAAAGGGGTACTGGTACGGGTTGAAAAGGGGGCGTACTACCGTCCCAAGAAATCAGTGCTGGGGCTGGGAAAGCTGCCTGTCTATCAGGATGAACAGTTCCGCTACCTGACTGAAAAACTGAACGGCTATATCACGGGGGCTTACATCTATAACAAAATGGGGCTGACCGAACAGGTTGCCACAACCATAACGATAGCCACTCCTAACCCGGTTCGCCGTTTCCGTTTCAAGAACTTGGATATAGAGTGCGTGAAAGCCTACTGCATGGACTACCCGGATGAAAGCCTTGTCCCGTACTTGCGGCTGCTCGATGCGATAAAGGACATGAAGCGCATACCCGGAACAACCGGGCAGGACATCTACAACCGGGTCAAAAGCCAATATTTCAACGGGTACAGCCTGCCGGAACTGGAAAAAATCGTATCTTTGGCGAAAAGTTACCCGCCACGTGTCAGAAAGGTGGTGGCGGACATACTGGGCGACATCAGACAAACCGTATTGCAAACAGAAATGGCAAAGACCATTCTTCCCACGACACGGTTCAACTTGGATTATAAAACGGCATAGGACAGAAATATGAATTTACATTCGGACAAGGAAGCGTTCAAGGAAATCATCGCACTGGCGGCTGAACATTTCGGCTACGAGCAGTCGCACGTGGAAAAGGATTACTGGGTATCGAAGATACTGCGGGATATTTCCATGTCCGAATATGCGGATAAGACCTACTTCAAAGGCGGAACTTCACTTTCCAAAGCCTACGGGCTGATAGAACGTTTCTCGGAAGATTTGGACTTGTTCGTGTTCACGGGTGACAAAGGTGCGTCCAAGCAGGCTGAAAAGACATTGAACAAGAAACTTTCCAAATATATAGCCGAACTTAACAGTGACATATACAAGGAAGATTTGTCGGAAACGGGCGGTAATTACCGCAAACTGTATTTCTCGTATGACAATGTATTTCAGGGTGTGGGACTAAAAGAGCATTTGGAAGTAGAGATAAAATCCTGTGACCTGCCGGACAAAAAACTGATGTTCTACCCGGCGGACAAGCGGGTTATCAAACCGATTGTGACCGCCTTTCTTGAAAGCATCGGGCAAGAGGAACTGATAAGCACCTACGGGCTGGGAAGTTTTGAAACGCAGTGCATCAATCCCCGAAAGACTATCTGCGACAAGGTTTCAAGGCTGGTAAAGCTGTCTTACAATGAGGATGCAGCCGCACTGCTGGCAAAGCATATCCGTGACGTTTACGACTTGTCGGCACTCTACCACAATCAGGGATATAACGATTACCTACATTCGGAAGATTTCTTGGATGCCATGTACCGGGTGACGATAGAGGACGGGCTAAACAAAAACTCCCGTTCGCACTTGTCGCTGGCTGATGCTCCGATATTCAAGGATGCCGAAGCGGTCATGGCGTTACCCGAAGTGGCTACGGCGTACACTACCGATTTGAAGAAACTGACTTTCGACAAAAGCAAGATGCCGCCGATAGGCAAGGCTGTGGAAGCATTGAAGAACCTGCACGAAATATTAGTGCGTTTTGAAGCCTACCGCACCAAAAAGCAAAATGAAGAACAACCGTAAAGCTACATCGGCTGTTCTTCACTCCATACATTATTATATACAGCTATTCTTCCTCCTTAATCAAGTGGCATAGCTCCGGGTCGTTCTTAATCCGGGTTATCTCGTCCTCGACAATCTGCCGGACTTCCTGACGGATGCGGTCATAGTTGGCTTGTATCTCCTCCTGCATCCGGTCGTTGCCGTCCTTGTCGGTGAAGTCGATAATCTGCGGCAACTTCACGTAACGGGCGGTTTCCCGCTTCACCTTTTCATTGTCCACCACGATTTCGCAGTGGAAAATCTTCTGCTCTATCCGTTCATCGAAGTTGTCCGCCACAGCACCCACGAACATGCCTTGCGTGAGGTTGGATATTTTACTGGCGGGTATCAGGCTGTCCATTTGGGTACTTATAGAGGTGGACTTCTCCCGCTGGTTGATTGTCATGCTCTGCCGTTTCTGCAACACCTTTCCGAAACGCTCGGAAAGGATTTTTGCCGTTTCACCGACTACCTGACCGCTAAACACGTTGCCCACAGTATTTTGTATCACCCGGCTTTCCTTGTCCCCGTAGTCACGGGTAAGCTGGCTGTAATCCTGAAAGCCCAGCAGAACCGCCACCTTGTTGCTTCGGGCAGTAGCAATCAGGTTGTCAAGCCCACGAAAATAAATCGTTGGCAACTCGTCTATTATCACCGAACTTTTAAGCTGACCTTTCTTGTTTATCAGCTTCACGATACGGGAATTATATAAGCCCAGTGCTGCCGAGTAGATATTTTGGCGGTCGGGATTGTTGCCGACAACCAGTATTTTAGGCTCTTTCGGGTTGTTGATGTCCAGCGAGAAATCATCACCTGTCATTACCCAGTAAAGAGCGGGTGAAATCATCCTTGAAAGCGGGATTTTCGCACTGGCAATCTGCCCCTGCAACTGCTCTTGAGCGTCTGATTCCCAAGCATCCACGAACGGCGAAAGGTAGTTTTCCAGTTCGGGATAACTGCGCAAAATAGTGAATACATCGGCGTATTTCTAGTTCAATAGTTCAATGGCATGGGGGAACGTGCAATACTTACCGCCTTGATAGATACGGAGATACCAAATTATAGCCGCCAAAAGAATAATCGGGCTTTCCACGAAGAAGTCGCCCTGCTTGCTTATCCAGCTTCGATTGAGGTTAAGCATAATCGTGTAGCTGGCTTCATAAGCATCCGCAATGTCCGACATGAAGCTGGCGTTTATAGGGTTACATCGGTGGCTCTTGCGTGGGTCGTCAAAGTTGATAACGTAAAATTTCGGCTTGACCTTGTAGCCGTCCAAGTGGTTAAGCAAATGATTGTAAGCGATTTCCGAAAGGTCAGGAAACTTATAATCATACAGGTAGAGCGCAAAACCTTTCTCGATTTGCTGTTTTATGTAATTATTTACTACTGCGTATGACTTCCCGCTGCCCGGCGTTCCTAACACGATGCTCGCACGAAAAACGTTTACAACGTTAATATAGCCATTGTTCCACTTCTTCTTATAGTAGAACCGGGTAGGCAGATTTACAGAATACTCGTTCTCGATAAGCCTTGTTTCCTGCTGGAAACTTTCGTTCTCGGTATTAAAGACATCATCCATGAGGTTGTTTTTCAATAACCGGGACATCCACGTACCCGCCATGAGCATACAGATATAGCCCGCCGACAGCGTGGCGATATAAAACACAGTGTCCGCCGTATGTGGCAGCGGAAGTTCCAGCAGCCACCAGTTCAGGAAAAACAACACGACACCCGCCGCAAGGCTGCAATGTATCTTCGCCCACGTTATCTTTTCCTCTTTCACGCCCTTAGTGCCGATGCACGACAGGGCGAGGAACACCACCGAAAATAGTTTTGTCCATAAGATAGACGAGAACAGCCCGGTGGTGCGCTGGAAGTTCCACAGTATCTTGTCTATCACCTCAAACGTCACTCCCCATTCTTTCAGGGTGGAGTAACAGAACCAGTACACGTTTATTCCCACGAATAGAATACTGACAGCCCGCATAAAGTCCATGACCTTTGCAAGTCCTCTTAAATCATCTTCCTGTTGCATGATTGTAATGTTTTTAAGTTAGTTGATGCGCCTTGTGCGCTTCTTTTTCTTCTTTCTCTTTTGGCGGTCGGTGTCCTGCGGCTCGTCACCGCCTGATGCACCGCCGCCCAGCAAACCGCCGAACGCACCCAGCACGGAAGCCATGCCCGAAACGATGTCGGCTTTCGGCGTGAAGCCCGGCTGTTCCTGATGCGTGGGCTGGTCTTGCTGCGGTGCTGCCACTTCGGACTGGTGTATCTTTCCGGTTTCGCCCGAAAAACGTTCGTTGAACACGTTCGCCGAATACTCCTTGCCCAAGCGTGAACCGTTCAGCACCACCCGGCTGTCGTGGTCGATGAACGTAACGCCATAGATGCGCCCGTTGTCGTTCTGACGGAATACCACATCAATGCCCTGCTTCTTTAGCTGTCGTTCCAGTTCCTTGCGGCTGCGGGCGGTCTGCATGGCAGTGGCTACAATCTTCCGGGTGCGCTCTTTCAGTTTCCCGTTCTTAATTGCTTCGCCCGATTTCTCCATTCTGCGCTGCACCGCTTCATAACCTACCGACTTGCCGATGCGGGAAGCCTTTACCGGGTTGCCCGCCTTTTCTCCCTTGTCGTTCATGGCGGAATAGACTATGCCCTGATAGGGCTTGCCGTTCACTTCACCCTTGACATCCTCGGCGCAGACGTTGTAAACGGCAAGCAAAGCCTTGTATTCCCCGAACGACTGGAAGCGGTAGCCGTAGCAAGCCGCTTTCACGGTGTTGCCGATTTGGTGCTTCACGTCCCCGGTGGCATAATCCACCTTTTTAAGTTCCGGACGTTCGGCACGTTCCTTTCGCTCTGCCGGGTGCAGGTTGTATTTCTTTTCCAGTTCACGGGTGATTTGCTTGCTGCGACGATGCTCGAACTTGTCATTCAGCGGTCTGCCGTTCTCGTCCACCCGCAACCCCACGATGTGGATATGGTGGCGGCCGATGTCGGTATGCTTGTACACCAAATAAGGCTGGTTGCCATAGCCCAACTTCTGCATATACTCTTTGGCTATGTCGGAAAGCTGCTGGTCGGTCAGCACGTCTTCCGGGTGCGGGTTTATGGAAATATGAAGTATCGGCTTCTTGGTGGATAGCTGGACGGGCATCTGCATTTCAAAGCTGCGCATACACCCGCCGATAGAGAAATTCCCGTCCTCGCTTAACAGCATCCGGTTGGAAAAAAGCACCTTTGCTTCCTCGCTGTCCACCTTGTTTTGGTTGTACGCCAGTGCGCCGAACATATTGCCGCCCGTGCTTATTTTGGCAACCATAGTTCCTTGCATTCATTGGTTAATGCAATAACTTGGCGGTTCAGTACCGCCAGTTCGGTGGTCGCTTTCTCCAGTTTATAGAGAAAAGCCAATGCCTTTTTCTCCGAAAAGTTGCCGTGTAACGCCTTTACGACTTGGTTGTAATTGACCGCAACCGCCCGGAACTGGGCGTAAAATTCGGTCAGCCGGGCGCAATATTCTACTGCCGATTTGTCCACTTTCACCACCCGGAACGGCTCGCCGAACAGCCGGGCGGCGATGAAACGGGACTTGCTCGTAACGCCCGACTGCTCCCACTGCGAGAGGAAGCGGGCGTTCTCCCGGTCGTTCAGGTAAAGGACATGGCGATGCTTCGCCGGGTCTGCGAGGGCGGGGCGACCGCCCTTGTTGGTTCTTCTTGTTTCCATACTTCTTTGGATTAAAAAATTACGACTTCGGAGTGATTTTTACCCCCGCAAGGGGCAAGGCGTTTTCAGGCACGGAAAACGGGTTTGTAGCATACAAAACACACCTTGCTATTTTCTGACGAAAATCGAAATCCGTCACGGACGGATTGGGGTTAGCGTGGAACGGCAAGCCCTGCCGTTCACCAGCCCGGTTTTACACCTTTGCCCCCTGCGGTTCGTTACTCCGCTGCAAAGTAACGGTGATTTATAATGCTGTAAAATAGGTGGTTGGTGGACAAAACGGGACAGCGCAGGACAAATCGGGACACATCTAAAAACGAACGTTTTTTCTCCTTTTATTTGCAGAAGATTTCAAGGTTGAAAGCCATATTTCAAGCAAGAAAGCAGGATAGAAAGCAGGATTTCAAGAAAACGTGATTGCAGGATTTCAATATTTCAAGAAAGAATGAAAGCTGGAAAACAAGATTGAAATAAAACAGTCTTTCAATATTTCAAGATTGCAATATGGAAACAAAGAAAGCTATATGGCTGGATTGATTGAAAGCAATAAATAAATCTATCAACCAATAATGAACGAAAGCAATATGGAAAACGAGAAAACACCCCTTTATGTCGCCTTTTCCACCCAAAAGGGCGGGGTCGGCAAAACCACCTTTACCGTGCTGGCGGCGAGTTACCTCTACTACCTCAAAGGCTACGATGTGGCGGTGGTCGATTGCGACTACCCGCAACACTCCATTGCCGGGATGCGAAAGCGGGATGCCGAGCAGGTCGGGGCGGATGAAGATTACAAGCGAATGGCGTATGAACAGTTTACCCGACTGGGGAAGAAAGCCTACCCGGTATTGTGCAGTTCACCTGAAAAGGCGATTGCAACGGCTGACGAACATATAGCCGCCGGACACGTGCCGGATATTGTGTTTTTCGACCTGCCCGGCACGGTGAACAGCGAGGGCGTGATAAACTCCCTTGCGGGCATGGACTACATTTTCACCCCCATTTCAGCCGACAAGGTGGTGCTGGAAAGCAGCCTGTCGTTCGCAATGGCTATCCAAAAGCTATTGGTAAGGAATGAAGCCTGCCGACTTGCCGGGCTGTACCTCTTTTGGAACATGGTGGACGGTAGGGAGAAAACAGACCTTTACACCGCCTACGACAAGACCATTAAGGAACTGGAACTGCCGCTGATGAAAACCTTTATCCCCGATACCAAACGCTACAAAAAGGAACTGGTGGCGGATAAAAAGGCGGTGTTCCGCTCCACGCTCTTTCCCGCCAGCCGCCCGCTGGTAAGGGGAAGCAACTTGGAAGAACTGATAACCGAAATAGTGTACTACATCAAATTAAAATGATATGGCAAAGCAAAGCGGCGGGATGCCGAAGATAGACGAGGATTTTATGCGGGAACTTATTTCGCAAGGTGTACCGAGTAAAGAAGATAATAAACCGAATGATGCACCACATACCAATCTTGCATCACAAGTTACCCAAGAGGAACAGCAGACGGAAACGGTGCGGGTGGAGAAAACGACAAACCGCAAGCGCAAGGGCGGTTCGGGCGACTACCGGGAAACTTACTTTCAGAAAGTGGAACTGGCAGACCGACAGCCCTTATACGTGAGCCGTACCACGCACGAGAAGCTGATGCGTATCGTGACAGTGACAGGCGGGCGCAAGGTGACGGTAAGCAGCTACGTGGAAAACATTCTGCTGCGCCACTTCGAGCAGTACCAAGACGAGATAAACACCCTGTACGAAAGCAACTTCCAAAAGCCTGTCTGACTATGGTAATCTATTGCATACTTACCGGGCTTTTGGTGTACTATATCGCCCTATGGCTGTGGTATCGCTACACGGACAGCCGGACATCAACGGGCAGAACGGATGATGCGCCACTCCCACGAAACGGGGTTTCAGGCTACACGCTGATAGGTGAAAGCCGATACAAGGGCGGACTAATCGGGACAGCGCAGGACAAATCGGGACACCTCCCGCAAGCGGCTGAAAATGATACTATTTTTGCGCCGCAGGCTGACGGACTGCCGGAAGAAACGCCCGGTTACGAGAATGACGAACCCGACTACGAGGACGAGGAAATAGCCGGGTACATGGACGGTGACGATGATACCGGGCGGGCTACGGGCGTGAGCTTCGATGAACTGGGCGAAGCGGTACGCACGGCGAACGCCGACAACCCCACCGAAGCGGAGAAACGGCAAACCGCCGGGACACTGGCAAGCATTGAGGGGACGAACCTCTACGATGCGGTGGTGGAGAACATCAACGGCGGGCTGGCAAAGGTGGCGGAACTGCTGGGACGCAACGAAGCGGAACTGGCTGTGGCTGCTGTCCCTGCCGGAACTGTCGATACAAGCGAGGAACACGAAGCGTTCGACATGAACGATTTCCTATAATATAATAATTATAAGCCTGACAGCATGAAACAACGGGATTACGGTTGATTGGCAACCTGAAAACAAACAGACAAACGGGACTATCCCCGACCACTAAAATTTCAAATTATTCACCAGCCGGGAAAGGCGGACTATCCACCCGCCGCCCGGCATTAAAAACAAATCACAATGAGAAAGAAAATCTTCTTGTCGGCGGCTATACTTGCCGCCGTGGTAAGTGCCTACGCACAGGGCAACGGGCAGGCGGGCATCACCGAAGCCACGAACCTAATCACCGGGTATTTTGACCCCGGAACAAAACTGGTGTACGCAATCGGGGCGGTCTGCGGCTTGATTGGCGGGGTAAAAGTATATAACAAGTTCTCAAGCGGCGACCCCGACACCTCAAAGACCGCCGCCAGTTGGTTCGGGGCGTGCATCTTCCTGATTGTCGCCGCCACTATCCTGCGTTCGTTCTTCCTCTAAAAAGGCGGCAATGTCTGAATATCCGGTAAACAGGGGTATCGGGAAGCCGGTAGAGTTCAAGGGGCTGAAAAGCCAGTACCTCTTTATCTTTTGCGGCGGCTTGCTCGCCGTCTTCGTGGTGTTCATCGTCCTGTTCATGGCAGGCGTGAACCAGTGGCTATGTATCGGTTTCATCGTGTCGGCTTCGCTGCTGCTCGTGTGGCAGACGTTCCGGCTCAATGCCAAGTACGGCACGCACGGGCTGATGAAAGCTGCCGCACGCAAAAGACACCCACGCTTCATTATTAGCCGAAAGGCGATACCCCGGCTGTTCAACTACAAAAGAAGAAAGGAAGAAAGAATATGAGGAATATGTTAAAGGCTACCACGCTGGAAAGGAAATTTCCACTTTTGGCGGTGGAGAACGGTTGCATCATTTCAAAGGATGCGGACATAACGGTGGCTTTCAGGGTGGAACTGCCCGAACTGTTCACCGTCACCAGTGCCGAGTACGAAGCCATACATTCGGCATGGTATAAGGCAATCAAGGTGCTGCCCGACTACTCCATAGTACACAAGCAGGACTTCTTCATCAAGGAGAACTACCAGCCCGACACGGAAAGGGACGAGCTTAGTTTTTTAAGCCGCTCCTTTGAACGGCACTTCAATGAACGCCCGTTCCTGAACCATTACTGCTACCTGTTCCTGACAAAGACGACAAGGGAGAGAAGCCGCCGACAGAGCGACTTCTCCACCCTCTGCCGGGGCAGGATTGTACCGCAGGAGATAGCCGACAAGGAAGCGGCGGCAAAGTTTATCGAAGCGGTCGGGCAGTTTGAAAGGATTATGAACGACAGCGGTTTTGTCACCCTTACCCGGCTGGCGGCATCGGAAATCACCGGGCAGGACGGAAAGGCGGGCATCATCGAGAAATACTTCTCGCTCTCGCAAACCGACACTACTTGCCTGAAAGACATCGGGCTGTACCCGGAAGAAATGCGGGTCGGGGACGATATACTGTGCCTGCACACGCTTTCGGACGTGGAAGATTTGCCCGGAAAGGTCGGGACGGACTGCCGATTTGAGAAGCTGTCCACAGACAGAAGCGATTGCAGGTTAAGTTTTGCCGCCCCGGTGGGCGTGCTGTTGTCGTGTAACCACGTCTATAACCAGTTCATCTTCATAGACGACCACGCCGAAAACCTGAAGAACTTCGAGCAGACCGCCCGGAACATGCAATCGCTCTCCCGTTACTCCCGTGCCAACCAAGTGAACAAGGAGTGGATAGACGAGTACCTGAACGAAGCGCACAGCAAGGGGCTTATTTCGGTACGCTGCCACTGTAACGTCATGGCATGGAGTGACGATAGGGACGAACTCAAACGCATACGCAACGATGTGGGAAGCCAGCTTGCGCTAATGGAGTGCAAGCCACGCCACAACACGGTCGATACGCCCACGCTCTTTTGGGCGGGCATACCCGGCAACGAAGCCGACTTCCCCGCAGAGGAAAGTTTCTACACGTTCTTGGGGCAGGCTCTCTGCCTGTTCGTGGAAGAAACGAACTACAAGAGTTCGCTTTCGCCGTTCGGCATCAAAATGGTGGACAGGGTAAGCGGTCGCCCGCTGCACATCGACATATCGGATTTGCCCATGAAGAAAGGCATCACGACCAACAGAAACAAGTTCATACTTGGGCCGAGCGGGTCGGGTAAGTCCTTCTTTACCAACCACATGGTGCGCCAGTATTACGAGCAGGGTGCGCACGTGCTGCTGGTCGATACGGGTAACAGTTACTTGGGGCTGTCCCAGCTTATCCACAACCGCACGCACGGCGAGGACGGGATTTATTTCACCTACACCAACGAGAACCCGATAGCGTTCAACCCGTTCTATGTCGAGGACGGGGTATTTGACATCGAGAAGAAAGAGAGTATCAAGACCCTGATACTCACCCTGTGGAAGCGGGATGATGAAGCCCCCAAACGGTCGGAAGAAGTGGCGTTGTCAAACGCCGTAAGTGCCTATATCGAACTGATAGGCAAAGACCGTTCGGTAACGCCCTGCTTCAACACGTTCTACGAGTTTGTCCGGGATGATTACCGCCGACAGCTTGAACAGAAGAACGTCAGGGAAAAGGATTTTGACATTGACAATTTCCTGAACGTGCTTGAACCGTACTATCGTGGCGGTGAGTACGACTACCTGCTGAACTCCGACAAGGAACTGGATTTGCTGCATAAACGCTTCATTGTCTTTGAGTTGGACAACATCAAAGACCACAAGATTTTATTCCCGGTAACGACTATCATCATCATGGAAGCCTTTATAAACAAGATGCGCAAGTTAAAGGGAATAAGGAAGTTAATACTAATTGAGGAAGCGTGGAAAGCGATTGCATCGGCGAACATGGCGGACTACATAAAATATTTATACAAAACCGTCCGAAAGTATTTCGGGGAAGCGATTGTAGTCACGCAAGAGGTAGAGGATATTATTTCTTCCCCTATCGTGAAAGAAAGTATCATCAATAACTCGGACTGCAAAATATTGTTAGACCAGCGAAAATACCTGAACAAGTTCGACAGCATACAGAACCTCTTGGGACTGACCGACAAGGAGCGTTCGCAGATATTGTCTATCAACATGGCGAACCACCCCGGACGGAAGTACAAGGAAGTTTTCTTCTCGCTGGGCGGCACACAATCGGCGGTGTACGCCACGGAAGTTTCATTGGAAGAATATTACACGTACACGACCGAGGAAAGCGAAAAAATGGAACTGTTCGCTCTTGCCGAGAAGCTGGACGGCAACCTTGAACTGGCTATCAAGCGGCTTGCAGAAAGCAAAAGAAATCCCCAATCATCAACAACTTAAAAATTAGGAACATGAAATGGATTGACAATCTGATATACACGCTATTGTCCGCCTGCCTGCTGGCGGGCTGCGAGGACAGCGGAAGCAAGGAGCTGGAAAGGATGCAGGGCTATTGGGTACACGTCAGGGGACACCCGGCTTTCACACTCTCGGAAACGGGCGGCAGATACACCGTCACCCGGAAAGCGAATGTCAGGGGCAGAATACTGGAAACGGCTTACCCGGTAACAGAACGGAACGGCTGCCTGTTCATCGAAACGGGCTTCCGCATACAGTTCACCTATGACAAAAAGACCGACCGGATAACGCTCATGCCCGGCGGCGAATACAAACGAGTTACAAACCCTGAAAACAAAAGATAATGAAAAGAACAATTCTCCTTATGGCGGTGTGCCTTTGCTTCATCGGCAAGGCATCCGCACAGTGGGTGGTGTCAGACCCCGGCAACTTGGCGCAGGGCATCATCAACACCACCAAGCAGATAGTGCAGACTTCCACCACTGCCAAGAACACGCTGGACGGCTTCATGGAAGCGCAGAAGATTTTCCAGCAGGGTAAAAAATATTACGATGCGCTCAAAGCGGTACACGATGTTGTCAAGGGCGGCATCAAGGTGAAGAAGTCCATTGAGCTGGTGGCGGAAATATCCGAAATCTACGTGCGAAACTATCAGAACATGCTGGCAGACCCGAACTACACGCCGGATGAACTCACCGCCATTTCAGCCGGGTACGCCAAGCTGCTCTCCGAAAGTGCGGACGTGTTGCAGGACTTGAAGAATGTAGTGAACGTGACGGGCATGTCGCTGACGGATGCCGAAAGGCTGGCGGTAATCAACAACGCCTATAAAAGCCTGCTCAACTACCGCAACCTCGTGAACTACTACACCCGAAAGAACATATCCGTGTCCTACCTGCGGGCGAAGAAGAAGAACGACACCGACCGGGTGCTGGCTCTCTACGGCTCGGCGGATGAACGCTACTGGTAACATATAAATCGGTATGCCTATGTTATTAGCAGCGGTGGATTTTGACAACCTGCACCAAGTGTTGCGGGTGCTGTACGATGAAATGATGCCCTTGTGCAGCAACATGACGGGGGTAGCCAAAGGGATAGCCGGGCTGGGAGCTTTGTTCTATGTAGCCGCCAAAGTGTGGCAGTCGCTCGCACGTGCCGAACCCATAGACGTGTACCCGCTCCTGCGTCCCTTTGCGCTGGGGCTGTGCATCATGTTCTTTCCCACGTTCGTGCTGGGCACTATCAACACGGTATTGTCGCCAGTGGTAAAAGGGTGCAACCAGCTTATGGAAACGCAGACTTTCGACATGAACGAGTACCGGGCGCAGAAAGACCGACTGGAATATGAAGCCCTGATGCGAAGCCCCGAAACGGCTTACCTCGCATCGGACGAGGAATTTGACCGACAACTGGAAGAACTGGGCTGGTCGCCCTCCGACATGGTGACTATGACGGGCATGTACATGGACAGGACGGCTTATAATATAAAGAAGTCCGTCCGGGACTGGTTCAGGGAGTTATTGGAAATGCTCTTTCAGGCGGCGGGGCTGATTATAGACACGCTGCGCACGTTCTTCCTAATCGTGTTAAGCATACTGGGTCCGCTGGCGTTTGCGATTTCCGTCTATGACGGTTTCCAAAGCACGCTGACCCGGTGGATTTCACGCTATATCTCCATTTACCTGTGGCTGCCCGTGTCGGACTTGTTCAGCAGCGTGCTGGCACGCATACAAACCCTGATGCTCCAAAAAGACATCGAGCAGCTTTCAGACCCGGATTTCATCCCGGACGGGAGCAGCACCGTGTATATAATCTTTATGATTATCGGCATCGTGGGCTACTTCACCATTCCAACGGTGGCAAGCTGGATAGTGTCGGCTGTCGGTACGTCTGCCTATAACCGCAACGTGGCACGGGCTGGTTCAATCGCCGGGGCTGCGGTCGGTGCGGCAAGCGGGAAAGTAACCGGGAAACTACTCAAATAACCAACATCAATATTTAGTATATGGAATTTAAGTCATTAACGAACATCGAAACGAGTTTCCGGCAAATCAGGCTCTTTGCGCTGGTATTCATCTGCCTGTGCGCACTGGTGACGGGCTTTGCCGTGTGGAACTCGTACAGCTTCGCCGAAAAGCAGCGGCAGAAGATATACGTCCTCGACAACGGCAAAAGCCTGATGCTGGCACTCTCGCAGGACATGGCGCAGAACAGACCCGTGGAAGCGAAGTCGCACGTGCGGCGTTTCCACGAACTTTTCTTCACCTTATCACCCGAAAAGGGGGCTATCGAAAGCAACATCAAACGCTCGTTGTTTCTCGCCGACAAGACCGCTTTCAACTATTACAAGGACTTGGCGGAAAAGGGCTACTACAACCGGGTGATTTCCGGAAACGTCACGCAGACGGTGGAGATTGACAGCGTGAAGTGCGACTTCGACCAGTACCCCTACAAGGTGAACACGTATGCCCGCCAGTTGATTGTCCGGGAAAGCAGCCTGACGGTGCGAAGCCTTGTCACCTCGTGCCGGTTGCTTAACGCAACACGGAGCGACAACAACCCGCACGGCTTCATCATCGAAGCGTTCACCATTACCGAGAACAAGGATTTGCAGACCATTAAAAGATAGCCTTATGGAAAGAAAACGAAACCACATCGAAAAGGTGCGGGACTGGGCGGACGACCGCCTGCGCCGAATGTGCGGACGGATTACGCCGGGCAAAAGGCTGGCGGTTATCCTCCTGATGTTCTTCTTTTTCGGTGGCTTGTCTATCTACATCACCGTTTCATCAATCTACAATATCGGGAAACGGGACGGGCAAAGGCTGCAAATAGAACACATCAGACAACTGCCGTTGCACGGCAATGACACAACCCAAAGTATCAACCCGTTAAACAGACCGCAATATGGAAGAAGTACAGAAGAATGAGAACGGCACGACCGCACAGCAGGCGGACGGGAAGCCGAAAAAGGGAAATAAGCCCAAACGGGAACTTACCCCGCAGCAGGTGCAGCAGCGCAGGAAAATGATAGTCTTCCCGCTGATGTTCCTTGCCTTTGCAGGGTGCATGTACCTGATATTCGCACCCTCCGGCAAAGAGGACGTGAATGTGGAAAGCGTGGGCGGCTTCAATGCCGACATACCCCTGCCCGCAGAGGACGGGATTATAGCCGACAAGCAAAAGGCTTACGAGCAGGCGGTGACAAACCGCAAACAGCAGGACAAGATACAATCCTTGCAGGACTTCGGTTTCACGCTGGATGATGATACGGAAGAACCACAAGAGGAAATCAATCTGATGCCGGAAGAAGATCCGAAGCCACAAAGGGGCGGCGGTGCTTCTTCAAGGGCGGCTTACCGGGACATCAACCGCCAGTTAAGCACGTTCTACGAAACGCCCCCTGTGGACGAGGAAAAAGAGGAATTGAAACGGCAGGTGGCGGAACTGACCGACCGACTGAAACAGCAGCAGAACGCCACGCCTACGGCTGACGACCAAATGGCACTCTTGGAAAAGTCCTACGAGCTGGCGGCAAAGTATATGAACGGGCAGGACGGACAAAGGGGACAGATTGCCCAAATACCGACAGCCGGGCAGAACGGTGGCGGTATCGGCACTCCGGCTATTCCGGTGCAGGCTATCCGGGAAACGACCGTTTCGGGATTGCAGCAGCCCATGAGCGATGCCGACTTCATCCGGGCTTACAGCCAGCCACGAAACTACGGCTTCAACACGGCGGTAGGCACGGGGTACGCTATGGGAAAGAACACGGTAGCCGCCTGCATACACCAAGACCAAACGCTGGTGGACGGGCAGGCGGTGAAACTCCGGTTGCTCGAACCCATGCAGGCGGGAAATATCGTTGTGCCGAAGAATACCCTTGTGGCGGGAACGGCAAAGGTGCAGGGCGAACGGCTCGACATACTGGTGTCCTCGATTGAGTACGCTGGCAACATCATCCCGGTGGAACTCGCCGTGTTCGACACGGACGGGCAAAAGGGGCTTTCCGTCCCGTCCTCTATGGAGCAGGAAGCGTTCAACGAAGCTATGGCGAATATCGGAAGCGGGCTGGGTACAAGCATTTCCTTTGCCCAAAGTGCCGGGCAGCAGGTGGCTATGGACGTGACAAGGGGATTGCTGCAAGGAACGTCCGGCTACCTCGCCAAGAAGTTCCGAACCGTGAAAGTGAAGCTGAAAGCAGGCTATAAAGTCATGCTGTATGCCAAACAACAATAACCATTTTATCAACCGTTAAAATTTCAATTAGCAATGAAACAGATTTTTGGATTGTTCGCCCTCTTGCTGGGCGTGTGTGCGGCAAACGCACAAACCGCTGACACCGTGAAGTATGCGGCTGGCAACGACTTGTACCGGGGGATTACCCGGAAACTCCCGTACCGCCAAATGGTTACGCCCTACGGCGTGGAAGTGACCTTTGCCAAGACGGTGCATATCATCTTCCCCGCCGCCGTCCGCTATGTCGATTTGGGAAGCAACCACATCATAGCGGGCAAGGCGGACGGTGCGGAGAACGTAATCAGGGTGAAAGCCACGACAGAGGACTTTCCGGGAGAAACGAACTTCTCCGTTATCTGCGAGGACGGCAGTTTCTTTTCGTTCAACGCCAAGTACGCCCGTGAACCGGAAATGCTCAACATCGAAATGAAGGACTTCTTGGAGAATGAAGATACGTCCGACTTCTCACATACCCGGATGAACATCCATTTCCGGGAACTGGCGGGTGAAAGCCCGCTATTAGTGAAGCTGATAATGCAGAGCATCTACAAGAACAATGACCGGAAAGTGCGCCACTTGGGTAGCAAGCGTTTCGGCATACAGTTCTTAATCAAGGGGATTTACACCTATAACGGGATGCTCTACGTGCACACGCAGACAAAGAACAGTTCCAACGTGCCTTTCGACACGGACTTCATCAGGTTTAAGATAACCGATAAAAAAGTGCCCAAACGCACGGCTATTCAGGAAACGGTACTGGATGCGGTACGCAGCTACAACGAGGTGATAGAGATTGCCGGGAAATCGACCGTGCGCACGGTGTACGCCCTGCCGAAGTTTACCATTCCTGACGACAAGCTGCTGGTCGTGGAACTCTACGAGAAGAACGGCGGGCGGCATCAGACCATACGGGTGGAAAACGCCGACATCGTGAACGCAGAAGTGATTGACGAACTAAAAATCAAATAGGGAATGAAAAGACACATCTTTATAATGATGCTCTTTGCGCTGTGCCTGACCTCGTTTCAGACACACGCACAAAGATACCTGCCGGGCATGAAAGGCTTGCAGGTCACGGCGGGCATGACGGACGGGGTGCATTGGAACGCTGGCAGTGATTTCGCCTACCACATCGGGGCGGCGTACAGCGTTTACACCAAGAACGCCAACCGCTGGGTGATTGGCGGCGAATACCTGCACAAGAAGTATGACTACAAGGATATGCAGATACCCGTAGAACAGTTCACCGCAGAGGGCGGCTATTACCTGAAATTCCTATCGGACAGACGAAAGACCTTTTTCCTTTCATTGGGCTTGTCGGCTCTCGCCGGGTACGAAACAAGCAACCGAAGCGAAAAGCTGCTGCCGGACGGCTCTACCTTGCTGGATAAGGACTGCTTCATTTACGGCGGTGCGCTGACGCTGGAGCTGGAAGCCTACCTGACTGACCGGGTGGCTCTGCTACTGAACGCAAGGGAACGGGCGTTGTTCGGCTCGGACATAGGCAAGTTCCACACGCAGGTATCTTTGGGACTGAAATTCATTATCAACTGACCGCTATATAATAATGTATATGAAGAATGTAATGTATAAAATCATCATGGGCTGCTACATCGTGGCCGCCCTCGTGCTTGTCACCGCCTGTAATGACAACTTGGATATTCAGCAGGCGTACCCGTTCAGCATCGAAACACTGCCAGTACCCAAAAGGCTGAAAGTCGGGGAAACCGCCGAAATACGCTGCCGACTGGTGCGTGGCGGCTATTACCAGCCGACTGCCTATCAGATACGGTATTTCCAGCCGGACGGCAAAGGAAAGCTGGAAATGGATAACGGCACGGTGCTTTTGCTCAATGACCTTTACCCGTTGGAGAAAGAAACATTCAGGCTCTACTACACCTCGGCATCGACAGACCAGCAGACGATTGACATTTATATTATCGACAACTTTCGTTCTCGTTTAACAATGACAGCAGCGAGGAAGAATAAATCTTTTGGAATTAGTATGTTGATAAACACCCAGTGTTTTATTGCTGGGTGTTTATTTTGTGATTACCTTTGTTCCTTGTAAATAACTTATAAAAAAATAACTGCACATTATGAGAATAAAGGATATTTCCGTTGAAAATTATCGAAACTTAAATTCTGCAACAATTACATTTGACGAATCGTGCAATTTTATTGTTGGAGAAAATAATTTAGGAAAATCAAATATATTAAACCTGTTAAATATCATTTTCACACGAAGAGGATTTGTTTATGATGATTTTAATGATGCAAATTTACCTATAACAGTTAATATACGAATAAAACTCACAAATGATGAAATAGGGCATTTTGAAGACTTGTTTGATATAGATGATTACACCTATATCAATATTATCTGTAAACAAGTATCACCTGATGATAATATGGAATTTTATCATTTAGAAACAGAAACATACATATCTCCAACCCTTATTAAATGCTTAAACTTTATATACTATGATTCCTTGAGAAATCCCATTTCTGAAATTAATTTTGACAGCAGTAAAGGCGTAGGGCGTTTTTTATCAAGAATGATTAAGGATTACGTATCGAATACAGATATAAATACTAATAATTTAGTTGATATTGAATTTACAAATGATTTATTAACTAATGTAAATACTAAATTAGAAAAAATAAAATCTTTTAAAGACCACGCAATTAAAGCTGTTTTGGAGGGGGATGTTTCATTGTTATTCCCAAAGTTAATCTCTTTACAAGATGCCAGAGGAGGGGCATTGTCAAAATGTGGATATGGAATTCAATTTTTATTACTAGTTACTTTATCTATTTTGAATAAACTTCAAACAATTTCCGACCAACGTGGAGAAACAGGGGTATTTGTTAATGAGGATACAGGAGAAAGGTCTATTTCTGTTGTATTAGGACTTGACGAGCCAGAGATACATTTACATCCTTATATGCAACGTTCTCTTATTAAATATCTCAATAAAGTTATCAATAATGAAGATTCTGACTTAAAGTTATTAATAAAAGAATTATTTGGAATTGATAAATTAGATGGTCAAATCATCATCGCAACACATTCACCAAGTATTATTCTTAATGATTTTAAGCAGATTATTCGACTTTATAAAGAAGGAACAAGCACTAAAATAGTTTCAGGAACAAATCTATCTCTCGGCGAACAACTTGAAAAACATCTTTTACTTCATTTTCCTTTTATCAAAGAGGCATTCTTTGCTCGCTGTGCTATTTTTGTCGAAGGGGATTCTGAATATGGAAGTTTTCCCTTGTTTGCAAAAAAATGTGATATAGATTTAGATGATTGCGGGATATGTGTTATTCAAGCAGGTGGAGATTCCGTTCTACAACTGATACAGTTAGCAGAAAAATTTGGTATACCTTGTATTGGGATTAGAGATAGTGATGGAGATAATACCCCAACAAGTATTCCTAATTTATGGAAAACAACAGAACGGGATTTTGAGGCTGAATTAATGAAATTGATTGATATAGGAAGAGAGGAAGTATTATGCGATATACTTTGTGAATATGATTCGGAAAAACAAGAACGAATTCTGAATGCACAAGCATTAAATAAACGAGCATATAAAAAATATGGCTATTTAACAGCACCTATCAGTACAGACCTCAAATTATCAGATATAGACAAAACAAATATCACAAACCTAAAAGCCTATTATTCTACATGGTTTGGAATCAATAAGTCTCAACCATTGGGACTTTTAATAGGAATGAAACTATCTAAAAGCGAAATCCCTCAAATATATGTCAATCTAATTGAACAAGCTAAA
>ENA-OWOA01000151-OWOA01000151.1-gut-metagenome-genome-assembly--contig:-NODE-151-length-21288-cov-3.732922_pt1 | contig 21288 bp, 10 predicted proteins | sample MGYA00248251_ERZ651780 | MGnify/ENA primary metagenome ERZ651780 (study PRJEB26908, sample SAMEA4031714) | gut metagenome | biome: gut; feature: normal infant; material: stool | place: China | collected 2015... | reverse complement strand
GTTTGTTCTACTATGACCTGAAAACGAAAGAATTTACATCCATACAATCTCGGACATCTCTAATCAACGAATGGATAGGTTGTCTGCACTATTCCGATGATAATAAACTGTATGTCGGAACTTATGACGGCGTCAACTGTATAGACCTTGACAGTCCTGATTTTCAAAGTCATAAGATACTCTCACAAAATGTTATTTATTCAATCTTTGAAGATGACGAAGGAGTTGTCTGGTTGGGCAGTTCCGAAGGATTATCCGGTTGGAATAAAAATACGAAAGAACTAACCACTTATACTACTGCAGACGGATTGCCCAGTAATACAATATATGCCATACAAGGAGATGGAAAAGATTTTCTTTGGATAAGCACCAATGCCGGAATTTCCCAATTCCAAAAGAAAAACAACAAATTTATCAATTATTATGTCAGCGACGGATTACAGGGAAATGAGTTCTACAAGAATGCCTCCTTCAAAGATAAACAAGGTATTATCTGGTTTGGCGGAATGAATGGTATCACCTATTTCAATCCGCAAGACATTATCAATCCGGCAAAAACATGGAATATCCGGATTACCGACTTTTTCCTGCATAACAATCCGGTTAGAAAAGGAATGAAATCCGGTATTCACAATATTATCAACTGCCCTGTATTCAACGCAAAAGAGTTTTATCTATCCCATAAAGACAATGTGTTCAGTATCGAGTTTGCCACTCTGGAATTAAATGCCCCCGAACACATCAACTACCTTTATTCTATCAACGATGAAAAATGGATTAGTTTGCCCAAAGGTGTAAACCGTATCTCATTCAGCAATCTGAAACCCGGTACCTATAACTTTAAAATCAGAGCAAAAGACAACACTGTGTATTCAAATATAAAAGAAATTACCATCTTTATATCTCCTGCATGGTATGCTTCATGGTGGGCCAAAGTTATCTACTCCTTATTATTACTGACCATTATATTTATCATTATTCTTCAGATCAGACATCGGTACAGAATGCATCAGGAAATGCTGCAACATATCCATGCCGAACAAATCAATGAAGCAAAATTGCAGTTCTTTATCAACATCTCTCATGAAATACGCACTCCGATGTCTCTAATCATCAGTCCTCTACAGAAACTGATTAAGAATGAGGAGAACAATGAACGCCTGAAAATATATCATATTATCTACAGAAATGCGGAACGTATTCTGAATCTTGTTAATCAACTAATGGATATTCGGAAAATTGATAAAGGGCAAATGTTCCTGATGTTCCGGGAGACCAATATTATTCCTTTTATAGAGGATTTATGTACAACGTTCGGTCAACAGGCAAATACAAAAAATATCCGGCTACAACTTCACAGTACGCTCCGGGAACTGAATGTATGGGTAGACACAGGTAATTTTGATAAGATTATCCTGAATATTCTGTCTAATGCCTTCAAGTTTACTCCTGAAAAAGGAAACATAGATATTACCATCCGTACGGGAGAAGACAATACACTGCCCGATCCCTTGAAACAATATGCCGAAATAATTATCGCGGATACCGGAACAGGCATCGATGAACAGGAAAAAGAACATATCTTCGAACGTTTCTATCAGATCCGTAACAGCCAACAGAATCCGAAAGGCGGAACAGGAATAGGCTTACATCTGACTCGTTCATTAGTGGAATTACATCATGGAATTATCTATGTAGAAAATAATAAAGAACAACCGGGTTGCCGTTTTATTATCCGATTACCGTTGGGTAACAAGCATCTACGACCTGAAGAAGTTGACAACAATGAGCAAAAGGTAACAGTAGCCGTACCAACTGTTCCTGTCATCTCTCCCATTATAGAAAATGAGGAAGAAAAGAAAGTCAGGGTAAAAACTAAATATCGCGTATTAATTGTAGAAGACGATGAAGAAATCCGAAATTATATAGCGAAGGAGTTTGGGGACAAATTTCATATCATGGAAAGCCGTAATGGTAAAGAAGCATTAGAGCAAATATTTAAGAAGACTCCGGATTTAGTCATTAGTGACATCATGATGCCCGAAATGGACGGACTCACCTTATGCCGGAAGATCAAGCAGAATGTAAACCTCAACCATATCCCAGTCATTTTGCTTACCGCGAAAACGAGGGAAGAAGACAACCTTGAAGGTCTGAATACAGGAGCCGACGCCTATATCATGAAGCCATTCAATATCGAAATTCTGCAAAAGACGGTAGAAAATCTGATTAATACACGGCAGCAGTTACGCAAAGTATTTACAGGCCAGCAAAATCTGGAGAACAAGGTTCAGAAACTGGAAGTGAAATCACCCGATGAGAAATTGATGGAACGTATTATGAAAGTGATCAATGAAAACATCAGTAACCCTAACTTGACAATAGAGACAATCACCACCGAGGTAGGTATTAGCCGCGTACATCTTCACAGGAAACTCAAAGAGCTCACCAACCAGACAACCCGTGACTTTATACGTAATATACGTTTAAAAGAAGCCGCTCGTTTATTGTCCGAAAAACAGCATACCATATCCGAGATAGCCATGTTAACAGGATTCACTGATCCTAATAATTTCTCGACAACATTCAAAGAATTGTATGGAATGCCGCCTTCAATGTATATGAAAGAGCAGTTGAGTAAAAAGGAAGAGTAACCCAACTGCTCTCTAGCATGTTTATCTGTTAAACTTGTACCAATCAAAGTTAAACAGTTTGCAGCCTTTACGTCCTTTGAATACAAAATAAATATCTTGTATTCCTGTGACCGGTTTTACAATATCAGTCTGCAATGTTTTCCAGCATTCCCAACCTCCCGTTGAAGGAATAGTCAGTTCCGCAATTAATGGTCCGCTTATACTGTCTGTACGTACTTCAAGTGTTCCGCCACGAAGGGCACTGGCAACGGTAGCAGTGAACCGTTTGGGGGATTTATTGCCGAAATCCACTTCACGTACCTTTATATAATCTCCATTATGAATTTCAGATATATATATACCGGTTTTCACATTTGGTTCGGACTTCACACCTTCAGAAAAAGCGATTGTTTCAGCTTCCACCCTTTCGTAAGGATTGAGCGTACCTACCGGTGACACCCCTTCCCGGGTAGCATTAATAATCGGGAAAGTGCCGTCAGCGTTATACTTAAATTGCTCCACCGCCGTACTTCGCCCGAAGCCTCCACCACCCGGCAACTTACCCGTATGATAGAAGAAATAAGAATTGCCTTTATAGTCTATCACTCCACAATGGTTAGTAAACGAGCCCGTATCTTGTAAAGGCATGATTTCTCCCATATACTTCCACGGCCCAAGAGGTCCGTCACTCATGGAATAGGCAATATGTTCGGGTACACCTCCGGCAGCATAAAGAAGATAGTATTTTCCTTCCCGTTTATGAAGCCATGGACCTTCTGTATAAGTATCTTTATACTTAACATCTTTGACACGTTTTTCCGGATTGGGTGCACCAAAGCTCTCAACAGTCTGTTCCAGTTTGCCCACTTCACCTTTCAAGGAAATCATGTCGTCATTCAGTTCTGCATAATAGATATTCGGATTTCCCCAATACAGATAAGCACGACCGTCATCATCAATGAAGACCGTAGGATCAATATAGTCCCAGCTTCCGTCATGAAGCGGTTTGCCGATGGCATCTTTAAAAGGACCGACAGGCGTATCACCGACTGCCACACCGATTGCCATCGTATTGGAAAGTTTGGAATGCAGGCAGACATACCAATAAAACTTACCATTACGCTCTACACATTGTGCTGCCCAGGCACGGTCGTCCGCCCAGTCGAATGATTCGATGGCAAGAGGAGAGCCGTGATCGGTCCAGTTCACCATATCTTTGGTAGAATATACACGCCATTCCTGCATCCAGAAAAAATCCGCTTTGTCTTCATCGTGTCCCGTATACACATACAATGTGCCATCATGCACCATAGGAGCAGGGTCTGACGTATAACAGGTTTGCACAAACGGATTTTGCGCTCCTGCCTCATGGGGTAGAGCACCTCCAAGCAGCAATAATGCCGCCACAAGTTTTGCTTTCAGATTCATATCATTTTCAATGTTTAAACAAGTGTGGAACAAACTCTTTCAGACAGCGTCTCCATGTGAGCCATTCGTGGCCGGTGCCTTGCGATTCATAATAAGCCACGTTGATGCCCAGTTTGCGGAGAGACTCCACCAACTGCTTCGTGCCCATCTGTTCGTCCGTGCCGCAGCCGAGGAAGAGATAATGCACTTTCTTGTTGAACTTACCTGCATCGGCAAACACACCGTCGAAGCACGTTTTCACGTCCAGCCCGAAAATCGCCCCGCTGAACCCGCCAATGTAGGAGAACATGTCGAGACGCGGCAACGCTGTTTGGAACGTCTGGTGTCCTCCCCACGACAAGCCTGCCATTGCACGGTGTTCGCGGTCGGTCTTGGTGCGGAATGTACGGTCTATCATCGGAATGAGGTCTTTCAAAATGACATCATAGAAAGAAGCACCGTAAAGCGCACGCTCTTCGTTCACATCTTTCCCCGGACGCGGCACGAAGGGAGTCTCCACATCTCCGCTATCCATCACCACAAGCATGGGCACGCACTTGCCGGTGGCTATCAGGTTGTCCATGATGTAGTGCATATATCCCTGGGTGCTCCAGCCGGTTTCATCTTCTCCCATGCCGTGCTGCAAGTAGAGCACCGGATAGCGTTTTTGGGGGTGAGACTCATACTCTGCCGGTGTGTACACCATGCAACGACGAAACTCTTTCTTCGCTTCCGAATAATAGGTGCAGGAGCGCACTTGCCCATGCGACACTTGCTGCGGGCGATAGTAATCGCCCTCTGCCCCTTCGGGTATCTCGATGCCGCTCGCCATGCGGCAACAACCGAAGAAGGTGCACGAAGAGGGATCTACCACCCTGAATCCGTCTACCAACAGGAAATAATAGTGGAATCCCACCGGCAGCGGGTCGGTCTTCACGCTCCACCAGCCGTGCTCGTCCATGGCCATCTCATACTTCTTGCCGCAGACGTCTGCCTGCAAGCGTTTCACATCGGGAGCGTAGCAACGGAAATAAGCACGGTTGTCCTTGTCGATACGAGGGAAGTCGCTGCCGTGCATATTGGTGGGGGCTGCCACTGTGTGCTTACACACATCATCGGGCGAAGGAAGTTCAATGCCCATCAGGTGGAGTGCCTGTGCCGCATAGCGGCGTCCCAGCACCCGGTAACCGGCAGCATCGAAGTGAAGATGGTCGGGAGCACAGCTCAACCCCTTGGAGGAGACAATAGCGCAGTTCTTTATCACCTGCGGCAACATAGCAATTACCTCGTTCATGCCTGCACAAACACCACCGTGGTCGGCATTCACCACTTCACCGGCAATCAGGGGCACCTCGTCAGCCTGCAGATGAAGGTCAGCAAGCAGGTTGTCGTATACGCTCTTCACCTTTTGGGGCCACTCCTTGTCACCGGTGTTCGACTCGCCCTGATGTAGAAGTATCCCTTTTATCACACCGCTTTTCTGTGCAATGCGTGCCATCTCCACCAAACGGGTATACGGGTCGTTGTCATACTCTTTCAGCGTATTCACCATCCAGTCGGGAGCTGTTTTGATATACTCCTCGCATTTGTCTTTCTGGAAAAGCTCGATCCGGCACCCGCCTATCGCCACGTGCACCACTCCGATGCGCACATGCGGGGGCAAGTTTTCTACCAAGGTCCGTCCGAAATAATCAGCCGGTGTCAGCCCGGTGTTCGGACGGCACAGCGGAGCGCGGGCGGGATACCATTCGCCTTTCACGCGTCCCAACTCTTAATTGTCTACCGCCGCCAACACTTGGAAGCGTGCATCCACCAGCGTATCTTGTGCTTCATAGCGGGCATTGCCTTCCATGTTAGACTGCCCCAGACACAGATAAATGTAAAAGTTTGCATCCTGTGCAACCGCGCAAAGGCTTGCACACAACAAACAACTCAACAATAAAACCTTCTTCATTTACTATCTTTCTATATTATATTTATTCCAACTTCATGCTGCTTATCACAATCGGCTTGCCACCAGTCGACCAGAACCCGACAATGTAGAGGTGCGACGGGTCTACCCTATTGCCGTCAGTATCTTTCATCTGCTGCAAATCTACCACCACTCTGCGTGTCTGTCCGAAATCGTAGGTGGCGGGCTTCGTCCAGTAGTCGTTCTTGTCAAAAAGGCGGAAAGAGACACCGCACTCGTTGTCGTTGCCCAATTCCACGGTCAGCCTCCGGTAGCCCGACAAGTCAAGTCCGCCGGGGTATTTCCATCCGCCAAAGCCATATTTGCCTGTCACCAAGGTGCGGGTCGTTTCGTCAAAGGTGCCTTCTTCCCATATCGAAGGGTCAAACACGTCTTCCGTCAGCACAAAAGGCGAAACCACCGTCACCTGCAATGTCTGTTGCATGCTGTTTCCCGCTGCTGTGCGATAAGTCACCGTTACCGTAGCATTGCCTGGTGCCACTGCCACCAGTTTGCCAGTCGGCTCCACCTTCAGCACTTGTTCGTCCGAACTATTGATAGTCGCCTCGGCAGTCACCATTCGCGAGGTGCCATCTTTATACACCGCCTTCACTTTCAGGTAGTGCACTCCTCCCATCTGCAACGAGCGTGTCGCCTGCTCGCCCATCAGTTCCAGTCTCTCGGGCTCGCCATTGACGGTCACTCCTTCGGCATACTCCTTGAACCAATGATACATTGCCCACGGACAGGCTTCGGGATCGTTGAGGAACGTATAGTTGCCCTCTGTACCCGGCACGTCCTTAAACGCTGCCAGCTCGTGGCTTCTTGTAGTGAAAAAGAGCCACGACACATTTCCCGCATTGTCGGCTATATACTTGAAGTTGGCGCCGAACCCCTTGCCACCGGCTTCGCCTGTGATGCTTTTTCCCCAAGTAGCATCGTATTTCAAAGGTGCCCAATCTATTTCCGTCACCATGATGGGGGCAATCGCCGCCACCGGACCTACTTGCTTATCCCATCCGCGCTGGAAGGACTCGTAGCCGCCACCGGTAGAAGAGCCGATTCCTTCGCCACTGTCTTTTTCGGCATCGCTGCCATACCATCCGGGATAGCAGTGCACGGCAAAGCCGATGTTATCGCCCTCGATGCGGTGGGTGGCATACCCGGCATACTGCGACTGGTAGGCCAAGCCTGGCACCCAAATGATATTACGGCAATGGCTCCTTATCTTGTCTACAATGGACTGGAAGTAAATCTTTGCATTGGCAAAGCAGGCATCGGAGGTGCTGCCATAGGCTCCGTCGGTCCCTTTGATGTTGACCGGCTCATTGGCTAGTTCGAACATGATGTCCGTATTGTTCTTCACTTTGGGGTGTTGCGAAACGATGTCCCACACGTTAAGCAGAAACTGTTGATAGCTATCGCCCACCTCTATTCCCTGATAAGGAGCTTCGTTGGGGCATACCCCGGGCGGGCGCATCACCACATACATTCCCTTAGATACAAAATACTCCGCCATCGGCACAAACAGTTCGTCGAGATACTTGCGGAAACGGGTCTCGGAAAAGCGTTCGTGTCCTTCGTATCGCACAAACGGCTTTGAAGTATCATCGCTCCAATAAGGGTCGAGATGCATCCGCACGAAGTTGAACTTCCATCCGGCAGCCACAATCCCGTCTACCATACGTTTGTTATAGCTAAGACACGACTGCACATCGTAGTTAGTCCATGCGTTGTTGTTAAAAAAGGGACTGTAGGTCTGTGTAAATCCATGAAGATTGACCGTCTCGCCCTTTTCGTTTTTAAGGTAGCGCCCCTCTACGTGCAACACTGGCAACTGATGATAGTCTTTCTCCGGAGCAGGTTCGTCCTTAGGCGTTTCCGGTTCGGCAGGAATCTCCGGTTGTATAGGCAGAGAGCTTTCGTCCGAACAAGATGCCAAAGCCACACCTATCCATGCCAGCAAATAAATTATCTTTTTCATAATGATGTTGATGTTACATAATAGTTGTTGCAAAAATAACAATACTACCAATAGCGATAAAAACTATAGTTGTAAATACCGTCACCACTGATAGTTCCTTCATACAATTTATAGCCTTTTATATCACCATGATAAAAAACTAACGGAGAGCCGTTATAATCCATTTCGTAAGTTCCTTTCGTTTCCCCTTTAGGAATAGTGATTGATGCACTACTCTCATACTTTCCACCATCATTGTATGCTTCGTATGGGATTCTGCAACTTATATCTTTTTTTACGGGATAAGTTGTCGTGGCAGTAAAAATAGGATGATTGGAATACAGTTCTTTCATTGAAATCATTATGCGATTATCAATTCCATTTTGAGTAATACCAACTGTTAATGTTTTATTAGATCCCGGCTGTTTCAATACAATTTTTCCACTTCTGAGAGAGGAAGTATTGTCCTGGGCTACTACCGATAGAACATATATATCATAATACTGAAAACATATAAGATAATCCAACCATGAAGGATCGCTCACTATTTCAGGTTGCAATAATGTTTTTGTTCCATTAACCTCTACATAGGAACATAAAGTTCTACTAAGAGGTTGTGAGTCATCCTTCGGACCAATAACAAAGTCCTCCACTACATCCGAATCTGAAGCCCCAAAACAATATGTACTATCCGAATTTGCAGCCCTTGTAACTATATCTCCTACTTTATCTATATCAAACAGAATTTCATTACTACAGCTACACCAAATAATCAAACTTAAAATAAATAATATGTTTTTCATTATTATCCGACTTTTATTGAAACAATAAAGGCAGCGGATTCATGTTATATGCCCCGCTGCCTTTTCTTATCAATCTCTATTATTTACCAGCCAATCCGTCAGCAAAACCGGCATAAGTATGCTTACGGTTGTAGTTGGAATCCCATAAACCTACAGGTTCACCGCCACGCCAGTTAGAATCACCGGGGGCACCGGGAGCATCGGTAGCACACCACTGCGTGATGCCGTATTGCTGTGCCACAGGAATAATCTCGAAGTATTTCTTCACGATAAACTTATAATATTCAGCCATCGCTTTATGTTGTTCTTCTGTCATATCCTTTGTCAACACCGTAGTGCCGCTTTCATCCACATATCCCATATCCAGCTCAGATACTTTCACGAGTTTGCCACTCTTGGCTAAGATTTCAAACATTTTCACTACATGTTCTTCTTGCTTCTGCTGGTCAGCAGCATTGGCGCGATAAGCCACGTGCATCTGTGTACCGATACCGTCAATCTTTGTCACACCGTCAGATTCCCACTTCTCTATCCAGTGTACCAAGCTCTTGGCTTTCTGATTGTTATCCCAAGTGGATTCCAGATTGTAATCGTTGATGAAAAGTTTGAGAGGTTTAACACCACCGTTTTCTGCATAATATTTACGGGCGGCAGCTACAACAATACGAACATAATCTTCACTACCCAAGTAATCTTGCCAGTAGAAATTATTGGCAGCGTCAGCACCGGCATTAGATGCAGATTGCAAGACATAGAAACCTTCACCGTCGTTGCCACCACCTGAAATAGCTTCGTTCACTACATCCCAAGTAGTCACGTAACCACCAGTAGCTTTCATCATTCCTTCAATCCAATTGTTCATTGCCCGAGTAAGCGCTTCTTTTTTCTCTTCGGGAGTAAGAGGAATAGTGTTACCTTTAGTAACTATTTGCAATTTGATATTATCAAAATAATATTTATTAGCAGGTGCATTGGGCGCGCCTACATCCAAGTTCCATGCAAAAGTCTGCATGTTTCCCTCAGGAGAAAGGGTAGTGTTAATAGTAATAGTTTTTTCAAAGTGTTGCCATTCCGTAGTGAAACTAACAGCACACCCACCATCATAATGAATATAAGCTCCAGGGGCAGCATGAGCCTGAGACTCAGAATTATTGGGTGTATCTGCACGATAATCGAAAGAGATACGTACAACATCATTTTCCACCAACGGACGGTCAGCATACAAAAAGAATTGAGTATCCCAACTGTTTGTTCCTCCACCAGCAGAAGTAACAACGAAAGCACGACTACCGTCTTTACCTACTCCATCAACAATATCGCAAGCAGCATTAGCTCCTCCCACATGAGTAGAAACAAAATTGGTAGTTTCACTGCCTTGCGCATCACCATTAGTAATGATGTCAGTTAAAATCTCTACTGCCGCATCTCCCGGTGTAGGTATAATTGAATAAGAATGCGCATGCCAACTTGGTTTAGACCAATTAGAAGGCAGATTTCCTTCTTCAAAAGTTCCGTTCTTTATCATATTTTGCTCAGAACCTTTTTCAACCAGCACCATGTCATCAAACCAAAGATCTCCTCCAAACTGTCCGAAATTGAATAACAAACGAGAACAATCACTATTAGGTGTAAATTCAATGCTTATTGTGCTCCATGTAGTTCCTGCTGAAATCTGTGGTATGCCATAATGTGTATTACCAGCATTCGGTGTTTCTATCCAAAGCGGAAATGTCACAGCTGATGAAGCCTTGGTTCTCATAGAGAATACATAAGATTTCCCTTGTAAAAGAGGAGATTCCAAATCATAGTAATTTTGCCAATCCCATGGATTCGCCTTCGCTTCAGAAGTATTGATATGCAAACAATTTCCTTCTCCTACAGAGGGCGGCAATTCTTTGTCTTTAATCAAAGAATTCAAATACTTATTATTCTGCTGTGCATGCCAAGCCAATGTATGTCCATATATAGTAATTCCGGCAGCTTGGGCGGCAGTGACAAATTTATCCACAGTTTCGAAATTCATCTCCCCTTTATCGTTCACACACGAAGCATATTTCATCGCATTGCCTGCGGTCACTTCGTCGAAGTTGGCTTCCGCTAAACGAAATACCAATCCTCCTTCGATAAATTCGTTGGCTGCCAACGCTAATCCCAATTTAAAATCGGGATTAGCTGCACGGTCTATGTACGATTTCAGCGGGGCATAATCATTCAGATACTCGTATTGCGCTATCGACTCCGGTTTTGTCACCGTGACATCGGCAATCTCGGTATCCACGCAAGAAGCCAGCAAAGCTGCTACCAGCGTGCCCCATACCATATTATTTTTTCTATTCATCTTCATGTAGTTTTCTTAAATTGTTTAGATTGCGGTTCACTTCAACTTCACGTTAAAAGTTTCAAATTTGCTCTGTCTGTCGCGTGACACCAGCGCGTCCGTGCTGCTACATTTGGCAGTGCCCGTTTCACCGGTCACAGCATTCAACACATAAGGCGCATAAGTCACTTCATAGGTCAGTTCGAACAGGTCGCGGTCTTTGTCGCCCCACGCTTTCTTGGCACCATGATAGGTCCACTTGCCCGAACCGCTTGCCTGAGCCCCCGGTGTGTCGGTAGTGATGGAGCAATTGCCGTTGTCGTCAACCGTTATCACCAAGTCCATTGTCAACGTTTGCTTGGAAGATTCGCCTTTCTCATTCACCACATCCACCGAAAGCGAAAGAGGATAACGCACTTTGTTGAGGGCAATAGTTCCCAATGTACGTTGGTCTGCTTTCTCTATATTCTGCGGGTTACGGTTGAGCGTAGAAGTGTTGCCATTGATGTCGAGCTGGTCTGTGCCACGACTCAACCAAACGCCCTCATACTTGTTTTTGTAGGTCACCCCATAAAGCGCATAGTCTTTGGGAAGCACGTCCCAGTCTGCCACATTCAAGCGATTGGGAGACTCAACTTTAGGTTTGCCCGCCAAGATAGAGTCTGAAGCCTGTGCTAACCGTACCGGAATGACATAGGTGAGTTCGGGCGTGAGAGGATCATTGAAGAAAGCATCGGTCAACTGTATGTCCATACGTCCATAAATGTCTCCTTTGGGAAATACCACCTGTTCCGAAGAATAAGTATAATATTCCTTAGGCATAGGAAGTATCGGCTTGCCATTGTCGAAATAAGCATTGGTACACAAACTTTCATCGATAACAATCTGTGCTGTGCGCTCTTTGCGGTTTGACCACACACCGCCCAATGTAGCGATGATCTGCATCCGATATTCATTGTCTTGTTCGGAAGGATATACATCATCGCCCAATGTGATGGTGCGTATAGGAGTCTGAGTAGCAAAACTGATGGTCTGATATTCGTAATCGTCGAATTCTTTGTCTCCGTTTTCACAGCCGGCAAACAACAAGCCAAGGACCATGCATTTCATTATTGTCTTATTCATAATCATTGTATGCTTTAGCATTTTATTAAATTTACACTATCGGTTTACCAACCCTGATTCTGTTTCAGTTCGTCATACTTAAGAACTTCCGAATAAGGAATAGGACCGTAATACATATACTCACTGAACGAGCGTTTGTCTACCTCCATTGGAGTATAACGGGTTCCACTGATATTCATCCCTTTAGCGGTTTCGGTCAGATTGCTCTTCCAGCGGCGCAAATCCCAGAAACGGAAACCTTCGAAACAAAGTTCGATGCGACGTTCGTTGCGGATGAGTTCCGCCATCTTTGCCTGATCGTTCTTGATGGATTCCAAGTAAGCATCACCATTGTCGCGACCGATGCCGGCACGGTGGCGCAACTTTTTCACCACATCATAAGCAGAATAGCCGTTGCCTCCTTTATCTTGCGGACCGTACGCCTGATTTGCCGCCTCGGCATACGCCAAGAATATCTCGGTATAGCGGATGCGCGGTGTGTAATGATACTGGTCGGCTTTCGCATTCGGGTCGAGGCTGATGTCCTGACGCAACAGTTTGCGCAGATAGTATCCGGTACGGGTAGAACGTCCTACCACCTTGTTCAGTGCATCATTGGTAGTTCCGTCGGCTGCCGTAAAGATTTCCTTATTCGTATTGCCTGCCTTACAACCATTATAGAGAATGTATGCTTCCAAGCGCGGGTCACGGTTGGCATACGGAAGATTTTCATCATATTCGCCGGACAGATGAGACACCGGATAACCGTTCAGCATCGGGAATGCATCCACCAGATTTTGAGTTGGGTTGATACGTCCGTTACCGTAGAGTGTGGGCGGGAAGTTATCTTCTTCGAGCGAGAGGGATTTGGCACGTTCACCACGCCACAGAATTTCAGCAGGTGATTCGGTTGGGCTAAGTTTTTCAATATCATCTACATTGCAATACCATGTCCATCCGGTAGGATCCATACCGTCTACCCCTCCGATATGATTCAGTACCTTTGCAGCACTAGCAGCAGCCGTTTTCCAATCAACGCCTGACTGGTCACTATATGCCGGACTGGCAGCAAGCAAATCCGCTTTTGCCACAAACGCTTCCACCACCTTTCCAGACATACGGCCGATAAAGTTTGCGCCAAACACACGGGTGACTTTGCCTTGGTCTGCTCCTGCATATTTAGCAGACAAGCGTTGCATTTCCGCTGCGTCACCATATTCCCAAGGCAATCCTTCGAGTGCCAACCGGGCGTCTTCTTTCAACGCCTTCATGCAATCTACAAATGTGCTGCGGGGCACATTGAAATTGGATCCGGCTGCTTCCGGTTCGGTCAGGATGGGCACCCCCATCAACACACCGTCTTCGGTATAGCCCGCATGGGCTTCGAGGAGGTAATACATATACATGGCACGCAAGCCATAGGCTTCCGCTTTCTCACGGTCGCAGAACATCTGCGCCACCACTTCGTCTTTCGCCCATTTCACCTTGTCGGCATTGGCAAGGAAAAGATTGATATACTGTATGGCGGAACGGCAGGAAGTCCAACGGTCGGCAGGATTGTTGTTTGCCGTCCACATGCCGGAGGCTATTTTACGCCAGCTGTTTTCCGCATCATTGCTCACAGCGTCATCGGTAGCCACGTCGTTGAAAGAATAGCCTGCGCAGGGTATGCGTGTATAGGCATTTGCCAGTATTCCTTCGGCATATTGCGAATTCTCGTACATATATTCCAGTCCGAGGTTGTTCTCGATAGCCGGTTCGAACAAGTCATCGCATCCGGTCAGACAAGCGGCAAAGGCACATATTGTTATAATTTTCTTCATGACTTATTTATTCTATATTTTTATATTCTACAACGAGAGACCCATCAAAAGTCTACCTTTACACCCAGTGCGTACGAACGGCATTGGGGAGAAGTCCCTACATTCATCTCCATATATTTACGCTCCTTCGCCAAGGTCAACAGGCTTGTTCCGTTGGCATAGATTTGTAAACCTTTCACAAGTTTGCCTTTCAGCATAGCAGCCGGGAAGTCGTAAGACAATTGAACACGGTTCAAATCGAAACGTGAAGTGTCGTACAACCAGAAGTCGGAAGCCACAAAGTTCAGGTCGCCACCTTGTGTTGTGAGACGCGGGTATGTGGCGATATCTGCCGTCTCTTCCGTCCAGCGTCCGCGAACCACTTCAGAATATTTGCGATCGCCATACACGTGCATATAACTATTATTCTTCAGTCCTTTGCCACCAAACGATCCGGTGCCTGCCACAAACAATGTGAAGCCTTTGTACTTGGCAGTCAGGTTGAGACCCATCACCCAGGAAGCACCCCACTTGCCCAATACCACCTGGTCTTGCTCATTGATGACACCATCGTTGTTTTGGTCTACATACTTCAAATCACCGGGTTTGGTATTAGCATTCACCTTTGCCGAGCTTTCCACATCGGCAGCGTCTTTGAAGAATCCGATGCATTGATATCCGCGCAAAGCATCAATCGCCTCACCTTCGGCTTTCAGCCAGTCATATTTCACATTCTCGTCCCATTTGGTGTTCTTGGAGGTGTAGTACATACCCACAAGCCCCACATTCCATTCAAAGTCACCGTGCTTTTTGCCCACATTTACACTCAAGTCCACACCCGTACGACGTTGGTTGTTCATGTTAATATAAGGACGCATATCGGACTTCGGATAATAAGTCTGGAAATAAGACGGATAATTTTGGGGCTGCGCCAGCAATCCTTCGGTATTGGTTACGAAGTAATTGGCATTGAGTCTCACCAATCCCTTCCAAAGAGAAGCGTCCAATCCTACCGTAAATTCCTTACGCTTGATGTAGCCGAGGTCGGGGTTTCCACCTTGCAGGAAGTCGGTGGTCTGCATCGAGTTGTTTACCTCGCTCCATCCCCACCACGTACCTGCCTGTGTAAACTTGGTAGCATACATGTAGTAATCACTGATATCCAAATCCTGATTGAGCACACTATAGCCTGCCATCAGTTTCAGGTTATCGAGCCAATCGGCATCTTTGAGGAAACCCTCTTCGGAAAGACGCCATCCCAACGTAAACGAAGGCGAAAGCCCTATCCGGTTGCCTTCGGGCAATTTGGCGGAATGAACCGCTGCCATGCTGAAATCGGCGTAATACTTACCGGCATAGTTATAATCGAGTTGCAAACCCAAGTTGGAATTGCTAGTGCGATGGTAGGTACCCGAATAGGTCTGCTGGCTGCCTTGAGCCAACAACAATGCATTCACATGATGATTGTCGGCAAAAGTGTTCTGATAGCCGAACTGTGCAGAGAAATAAATGGTCTGATACGCCGTACTGCCCGATACGTTTTGCGTACCGGTATGCTTGTCCATATTGTACTTAGTCAATGAAGTAATACGGTCGCCTCCGAAAGCATTGTTCCAAGAGGCTTCATACACTGCATAGTCGTCGTCGATAGAAGTGATGTAAGAAGTTCCGTAGTCTACGGAGAACTGTGTACGGAATGACAATCCTTTCAGTACTTTATACAAATCGAGGTTGATTCCCGCATCAAACTGGAAACGACGTGAAGTAGCTTTCTGATAACCGGACGCATACATGGCAGCAAAAGGATTAGTCATGTTCAACTGCGTACCTCCCAATAGATATTTGCCGTCAATAAGGTAATTGCTATTATTGATCAACGTCCACGAAGCAGCATCGTTTTTATCGACAAACTCAATGGGAATGAAAGGTACAAGAGGCGCCGAACCGGGAGCAGTCGGACGTAACGTAGCCGAGTTAGCCCAGTAGTCTGCCTTATCGTGACGGGAATCGTAGAAGATAGCATTTGCATTTACCCAACCGCTGATCCAATCGTTCATACGCAAATCCACATTACCGCGGATATTCAGGCGCGAATTGCGGTTGTTCTTACTTTCACCGAAGTTGAGCAAGTCGTTGGAACTCTCGTAACCGATGTTCGTATAGAAGTTGGCGTAGCGTCCGCCGCCCGAAAACTCGGCCACTCCGTTATAGTCCTGACTTGTCTTCCGAATATAGTCATCGGAAAAGAAGTTGATGTTCGGATAACGGTAAGGGTTACTTCCGCTTGCATAGTTGTAAATCTGCTCATCCGAGAAAGCGGGATCCAACCCGTCGTTACGCAACGCCTCGTTATACAACGTCATGTATTCGGCAGAAGCCAGATATTTAGGATAGCTTTTAGGCACATTGATACCGGCATTGGCACGCGCACTCACCCGCAAGTCTTTATCGCATCCGCGCTTCGTGGTGATAAGAATGACTCCCTTCGCACCACGGCTGCCGTAAAGCACCACGGCTTGCGCTGCTTTGAGGAATGTGATTTGGGCTATTTCGGTAGGACGAATGTTGTTTGCCTCACGAGGGACTCCGTCTACCAATACCAACGCTTCGCCCATGTTCCATAATTGTCCGTTGTAACCTCCCACTAAAGATTGCATATTGTCGAGACTGTACAGCGAATAACTTTTATTAGTCAGTTCCTCTACATTGACGGACGAGACACCACCCATCAAATCCGCCCGGTCCACTGTGCGGAAAGCCACATTCACTTTCTGAGCCAATGTATCAGTCTTCTCCACATCCGTCTGAGCCATCAGCCCGGCAGAAGCAAACAATAGTCCGGCGCTAAGAATTATATTTTTATGAATTTGTTTCATGATATTCTATTTCGTTTAATAAGTCACTTGTTTACCATCCCGGATTCTGATAGAACTCCGGATACAAGGTCACGTCAGACAATTTCAGAGGCAACCAGTAATGCTTCTCCGTGAAATTACGCGTCACGATTACCCGATATGTATAGCCGCTTACAGCTGTTTCCTGAGGGTTCTCGGCAAGGTCGCCTACCCGTTGGAAATCGACAGCAGTCTTTTCGGTATAAGGTTTCTTGTCGATAAGCAACCAGCGACGCAAGTCAGTGAAACGGTGTCCTTCGTATGCAAGTTCTACCGCACGTTCGCGGCGAATCTCACTGTTGAACAGATCGATTGAACCGGTATATTTGGCATTGACACCTTCTACTCTCGCACGTTTGCGGATGGTGTTGACTGCGGCCAGTGCCGTAAGTGTACAGTTGGTTGACTTTCCTGTAGACGAGCCGGTAGCATTTGCCGCAGCTTCAGCATACATCAGATAAATGTCTGCCAGACGCATATAGCTGCAATAGATATGCATCTGCGGACTCCATCCCCAGCCATCATCCCATTTATTGGCTGTCACCGGAATAAACTTGCCAAGCAGGAATCCGGTACGGCTTCCGAACTGGTCGTCACGGGCGTTTCCGCCTGTGTAGAGGGATGCAACGGCTAAGTCACCGACCTCCTCCGAATCTTTTTTTGCATCAGATACCATAGGCGAACCGTCGAAGCGAATATCATGATAGAAACGTGGGTCGCGTCCTTTCCAAGGATGAGTCTTGTCCCACTTGGATTCCTGGTCGTCGAGCGGCAATCCATTTGCCATACCGTAATAGTGTACATAGTTGGCTGTGGGCGAGAGTTGCGGATTGTTATCTTTCTTATAGCTGGCAGGCACAAACTGAAGAGCTAAACCAAAAGTTGAGTTTTGCCAGCCATCTGCCACCAATCCTCTGAACAATGCTTCTGTAGAACCCGGCATTTGGGCATTCTTTCCGTATGTGTAGAAGAGGTCGGAATAGTCCTCAAAGTCCACCAAGCTATATTGCGTCTGTCGGTTCTCTACCAGCGTAAGCAACTCCCCGAACGCTTCGGCAGCCTTCCGGCAATATTCCTGATTGTAGGATTCACTTCCTGTGGACACCTTGTTCATCAACGGACTTCCTGCCCACAAGTAGTTTTTACCTAAATAGCCCAGTGCCATGATTTTGTTGATGCGCAGTTGGTTGTATCCTTTCGTGCTCGGGCTGATAGATGTCTTGTCCCAATCAATAGGCAGCAGATCGGCAGCCATCCGGAAATCATCGGCAGCCTTGTCGGCACATTCGTGATAGCTGAGTCGCGGCTCGTTGAATGTTTCGTTGGGAGGCAACACCTTATCTATATAAGGCAATCCGCCGAAATATTGTATCAGCATGAAATGAAACCACCCGCGGAAGAAATAAAGCTGTCCGGCAATGGCGTTCTTCTGTTCCTGCGTTGCATCGGTAAGCAGGTCCAGATTTGCTAATCCCGTATTACATTTACGGATTCCGTACCAAGAAGCGGGCCACAAGTCGCGGTTCCATCTGAATCCGTCGTTCGGAGTAGTAAAGTCCAGATTCAGAGTTTTGCAATCCATAAATCCGGCCCCCCAGCCGTCGTGTTCAGCCTGCCACCCCCAAAAGTCGCCTTGGTCCACTTTATAGCCCATGTGATAATTGCAGTCTACACCAATCACTTCGTCTTCACCCCAGTTCCAAGAGTTTGACCAGTATTGTTTGGCCATGTCGGGAATACAAGCATAAAGCTCTTCTACAAATCCCTGAAAATTGTGGAAGTCCTTAAAGGCATTTTCCGGAGTGACATCCGATTCGGGTGCCTTGTCCAGATAGTCGGTACACGAAGCAGTCGTACCCGTCAATCCGAGACTCAAACAAGCCATTACAGCATATTTTATAATGTATTTTTTCATAATTCGATGATGTTTTAAAGGTCAAATTTAATACCCAGATTGAAACGACGTACAGTAGGATAAGCACCTTGCGAAGCCAATCCCGTACCTGCAAAGTTCGATTCGCGGTCATCCGGCATACGCGACCATACCCAAAGGTTGTTTCCGTTCAGGAATATTTTAAATCTGTTCAATCCAATTTTCTTTACCCAAGGTTGTGTAAAAGTGTAAGCCACTTCTGCATTCTTCAGACGAATAAACGAACCGTCGTAATGGAAGCGAGTACCTTCATAATAACTCGGAGTAGAATTGATACGAGGCATGGGAGCATCTGCATCAAAACGATCTTTCGACCAGAATACTCCTTCGTCGAATACAGTATTCACGTTATTGTGCAAGGAAGTAAAACCCACATAACGGTTGACGTTGGTCACTCCATAGAACTGTACAAAGCAGCTGAATCCCTTGTAATCGAATCCGATAGTAGCGTTGTACGTATTTTCGGGAGTACCCGTATAGCCGTAAGGAGCGCTGTCGTTGGCATCTATCACGCCATCACCATTATAGTCCATAGTGATATACTGTCCGGGCAATTTCTGATCGTTCATCGTATTGTGTGTAGGCATGGCGAATACTTCGTCCCACGTGTTGGCAAATCCTGCCGTAAGATGAGCGTGGTCTTGTCCGATGGCAAATCCTTCCGACTTCTGGTATGCGGGACGCAACACAGGGTCATCGTATTTGAGAATCTTGTTTTCAGCATGAGTCATATTGAAGTTACCCCACAGACGAAGACCGTTGTTCAATGTTTTATTTACACGAAGTTCCAATTCGTATCCTTTCGTACGCACGCGTCCTAAGTTGGCAGCCGGGGCGGAAATTCCTAAATAACCGGGAGTGGCACGTTTGTCGCCGGCTACAAGAATGTCCGAACGCTTGTCATAGAAAAATTCCAAACTACCGGCAAGCAAACCATCGAAGAAAGCGTAATCAACACCGATATTCTGCTTCAAAGCTGTTTCCCAATGTACATCGGGATTACCTACCGTAGCTTCCTTGTACCAAGTGTAAGGAGACTCGGTTCGATTGTTCAAACCGTGGAAAGACTTACCTCCGTAAGCCCACTGTGTAGCATATAGAAAACGAATACCAAGATTATCGTCACCTACCTCACCGATAGAATAACGTACTTTCAACATATCTACCCACTTACGGAGAGGCTTGAAGAATCTTTCTTCGCTTATCATCCAGCCCAACGCACCTGAGTTAAACAACTCGAAACGATAGTCGGGACTAAACTTCTCGGAACCGTTGTATGCACCGTTGTATTCCAAGAAATAACGGTTGCCATAACTATAAGTGGCGCGGAACGCCCAGTCTTCACGATAGTGAGGGAATTCGCTACCAGTGCTTCGTTCGGTACGGTTGAACACTCCCATGGCGCTGACATCGTGGTCACCGAACTTGCCGCTCCATGACAATTGTCCTTGATAAAAAAGATTGCGTTGAGTAGACCAGTCCCGCACAGCACCACCTGCTGTAGACCACAAGATACCTTCCTGAAAATCGAGTCCGGTTTTAGAGTCGGTTTGCGCGTTGCTATAATGCACCTCGCCTGTTTCCGGATCTATCCATTTGGTCTGCGTCCCGTGATTCAAGTCATTGACACCACGACCGGCTTCCACAAACACGTTGTCCCACGAAATCATGGCACTTGCACGTAATCCTTTTACGAGGAAACTCAAATCCTGTTCCAATACAAAGTCAGTATTGACGCGGGTAGTAGTAAGCATTTCATAGCCTGCATTGGCGAGATTCAACACAGAGTTCGGCGCACCTTGCGAATTGGGCTTGTAGTATCCCCACGTACCGTCGGAATAACGGGGCAAGAAAGCGTCTGACGGAGAACTGTAGGCAGCCTGCCACAACTGCGAGGCACCAAATGAATCGTCGGCAACTCCCCACGGTGATTTCTTCACACCGTAAGAACCGAAAATATTGGCTTTCAATACGGTAGTTTTGGTAATCTTGAAGTCCAAATTACTACGTGCATTAATACGGTTGAATCCGTAACCTGCCTGATAACCACGGTTATTGTCCCATTCGCGGAACAAGTCACCTTCATGCAGAAAGTCTACCGCAGCGAAATATTTGACGTGGCGTGTACCACCCGACAGGTTGATGCTCGGATTGTATGACATGGCATAATCTTTGAAAAGCTCTTTCTGCCAGTCAACGTTCGGATAACGTTCGGCCTCTTCCAAATTAGCAGGATGGCGATATTTGTCAATCGTCTCCATCGGCAATATTTTATTCCAAGAAGCAGGATTCAAGCCTAACTCATATTCGGCAGCCTGATTACGCACATACAACGCATCCGCCGACTCCATTCTTCCCGGCAGAGCAGAAACCACTTTAGCCGTCATGTTCATACTTACGTCAATCTTGGCCCGACCTTCGTTACCGCGCTTAGTGGTTACAAGAATGACACCATTGGCACCCTTCACACCATAAACAGCC
>ENA-OWOA01000142-OWOA01000142.1-gut-metagenome-genome-assembly--contig:-NODE-142-length-22054-cov-11.248123_pt1 | contig 22054 bp, 19 predicted proteins | sample MGYA00248251_ERZ651780 | MGnify/ENA primary metagenome ERZ651780 (study PRJEB26908, sample SAMEA4031714) | gut metagenome | biome: gut; feature: normal infant; material: stool | place: China | collected... | reverse complement strand
GGGCGAGCAGCCCTTAACTCGTTGCGGGGAGAGTGGAGTCCAGAGGTAGGGAGGGGGGATTCGAAACACCCCTCCCTGCCTCTGGCCCGCGCGGAGCGCAAGCTACTTGACCAAAAGTAAAAACCTGCCCCGCGCCACCAGCGCGCGAACCCGCTTAAAGAAAAACAAGCCCTACTGCAACATCGCTCTGACCCCGCGCCACCGGCGCGCAGAAAACTTGAGAATACAAAAACCCTCAGGTCTCTCCCAGAGAAACCTGAGGGTCAACAGCGGCTCAGAGCCGCTGCGGAATGCGGCGCATCTCTCCCGAGCGCTCGAGGCTGCTGGCGGCAGCGTCCAGCGCAAAGGCCAGCGCTGCCCCCAGCACCACGTCGATGCAGCTGTGCTGCTTGAGCAGCATGGTGGACAGGATGATGGCTATGCCCAGAACATTCGCGGCAGGCCGCATCCAGCGGCGGCCCGGCTCGTCGAAGCAGCGGCTCCGGCGGTAGCCTATCATCAGCGTCACCGTGTTGAGGACGTGGATGGACGGGCAGACATTCTTGGAGCTGTCAACGGCATAGAGCATCCGCACCAGACGGGCGAAGATGTCGCTGCCATACACCCGGTAGGGCCGCAGCGCAAGCCCTGTGGGCAGAAGGACATAACAGCTCAGTGCGATGGTCATGCCGGCGAAGAGGCACAGGCAGACCCGCCAGAAGTCGCTGCGCTCGCCGTGCCGCAGCAGATAGAACAGGGTAAAGGGGATCCACGCGAACCATGCAAAATAGGGGACGATGGCGTACTTGCAGAAGGGGATGACATCGTCCAGCCGGCAGTGTACCCAGATGGCAGGGACGGTGATATTCACCTCGAGCCAGTGGAACGCGGTCAGATAAAATACAGTGTAAAGAGCCATGAAAGAGATGGGATGGCGTGCGAACCAGCTGCGCATCAGTAACACTTCCTTTTAGGGGCAGTATTCCATTTCGCCCCGGCCTCCTAGCATTATACGCCCCAATTATGAACAAAACAAGACAAAGATCTGACAATCTTACTAAAACAACCTGCGAAAAACTGTGCAGATAGTCGAGCTGTTTTTGAGCTGTAAACAAAAACAAGCCGCTGCCAGTTGGCAGCGGCTTGTTGCTTGAAGTTCAAGCAATGCCGTTCGGAATGGGTAAGTTCAGACGGCGGCGAAACTCAGATGAGTACGCTGGGCTGTTATGCATTCTTTGCGGTGCGCTTCTTGGTCGCATGGAGGAAGATTGCCAGCATTGCGATGGCGAAGATGACGCCGACGGGATATGCAACAGCGGTGTTGTAGATGGTAGCGCCCTCAGCGGTCTTGCTGTTGAGGAGGCTGCCGAGGCACTCAGGAGCCAGAATAAAGTAAGTAGCAGAAACTGCGCTCATGAAGGTAGCAGGCACAGCGGTGATCCAGTAGTTCTTCTTCTCCTGGAAGAGGTACATGGAAGCAGCCCACAGAACGATCATGGCCAGAGTCTGGTTGGTCCAGCTGAAGTAGCGCCAGATAACGGTGTAGTTGATGAAGCCCAGTGCATTGCCGATGCCCAGGAAAGCGCCGACGCCCAGAACGGGGATGCAGAGCTTCAGGCGGTTTGCGTAGCTGTCCTGATCGATCTTGAACCAGTCGGCCAGGGTCAGACGAGCGGAACGGAATGCGGTATCGCCAGAGGTGATGGGGCAGACGACGACGCCGATCATAGCCAGTGCGATGCCCACACCGCCCATGGTCTTGGAGCAGACGTCGTAGATAGCAGCGGACTGGCCCTCAGCCAGAGCAGCTGCCAGACCGGTGTTCAGACCGCCGGTGATCTCGTACAGGGAGCAGCCAGCTGCGGCCCAGATCAGAGCGATGATGCCCTCGCAGACCATTGCGCCGTAGAAGACGAAGTGGCCCTGCTTCTCACTCTTCATGCAGCGAGCCATCAAAGGCGACTGAGTGGAGTGGAAACCGGAGATAGCGCCGCAGGCGACGGTGATGAACATGAAGCTCCAGATAGGAGTTCCGGAGGGATGCATGCTGCCGAAGTGCTCCCAGATCTCGGGGATGGTGTAGGCGGGGTTGGTGAAGATGCCAAAGATAACGCCGACGGCCATGATGATCAGGCAGATGCCGAAGATGGGGTAGATCTTACCGATGACGGCGTCGATGGAGATGAAGGTCGCAATGAAGTAGTAGACCAGGATGATGATCAGCCAGAACAGGGTAGTGGCAAGAACACCGGACATACCGTTGTTCTTGCACAGGGTAACGATCAGGCCGGCAGGGCCGACTGCGAACACGGTACCGACCATGATCAGCAGCACGACGGAGAACACACGCATGACGTTCTGCATCACAGGGCCGAGGTACTTGCCGGTGATCTCTGCGATAGAGCCGCCGTCATTACGCTCGCTCATCATGCCGGAGAAGTAGTCGTGGACACCACCGGCAAAGATGGTGCCGAAGGTGATCCACAGGAACACCACAGGACCCCACAGAGCACCCTGCAGTGCGCCGAAGATGGGGCCGAGGCCCGCGATGTTCAGCAGCTGGACCAGAAACAGCTTCCACTGGGGCATCACGACGTAGTCAACACCGTCGTTGATGCGGACAGCGGGAGTTTCACGGTCATCGGGTCCGAACGTGTTGTCAACGATCTTGCCATAGACGAAGTAACCGCCGATCAGGATCGCTAAACAGAGTAAGAAACTAATCATACCAGAAACCTCCTTTTTGATTTCTGCAGCCGACCCCATTCTGCCGACTGCCAAAATCATCCTTGGCCTTATGTTAACACATTCTTCATAAAATGAATAATATGCTTCTGGTATGGACCATATATCAAAAAATATATAGCCAGGCACCCTGTTTGTGGGGTGTCTGGCTATATTTTAACGAAGACACGATTGAATTTGGACACTGTTTCTCTTTGAAACGATTCCGGAAATGTCCAGAGGGCAGTTTGCTGAAAATTCTTGCGCGTTTTTGTGCAGAGTGCCAAGGCGAGGCACTTTTTTGCCTTTTTACGCGGCTTTTTCGCATAAAATGGCGAGAGCTGAAAAACCTCCTCATTTTACCGTGAGGGCGGCTTCCCGGTGGAGCAGGTCGATGAATGCCTGTTCTTCGGACCGGAGCGCGCCGTGGTCGGGGTAGACCAGCACGTCCCGCATGACCTGACGCTGGGCGGGGCATTTTTTGAGCACCAGATGGAACTGGTCCAGCGCCCGCTGGGGCATGGGGGAGGCCCACATATAAGCTGAGAGAAGCTGCTGCAAGATAGAAAACTGGCTGCACCGCTCGTAGACATGGATGCGGCGGCTGTCGTTGACGTGCCAGCGCACGCCGTCACCGCCGTCTTCGCCGGGGAGCTGAAAGTCGTCGTGCATGATCTCCATATAACGGTTCAGCTCCGAGAGGTCTTTCACCTCGTGCTTGGCCAGCGGGCCGTCCCGGTTGGTGAGAAGCCGGTACTCGAACTCCATCACCGGCTCCATTTTCAGGCCCCGGCGGGCGCAGTAGTGGATGTAGTGGTCGTCGTCCTCGGCGGCATACCGCAGCAGCGCCAGGTGATAACCCCGGCGCAGCACGAAGTCCAGCGCCTCCATGGAGCCGCCCTCCCGGATGTGGATGCGGAGCTGGTCGGCCCCGGCGGCTTCTTTCAGGAAATCCACCGCCGCATAGGAGGCGTAGGTGGCGTGGGGGATCATCACCCGCAGCTCGGCGCAGCGCTCCCGGGCGTGGTGGGCATCTTCGGTCAGGCGGTCTACCTCCTCCAGCACCCGCGCGGCCTGCTCGATGAACCGCCGCCCCTGCTCGGTGGGGATCATGCCGGTGGACGAGCGCTCAAAGATGCGCAGGCCGTATTCCCCTTCCAGATTCTTCAGTGCCTTGCTGACGTTGGGCTGGGCGGCGTAGAGCTGCTTTGCCGCAGCGCTCACCGAGCCCCATTTCTTAATGGCAACGAGATAACGCAGTTCTGTGATGTTCAAAGCTCTTCTCCCCCGGTCAATGCAGATTCTACTTTATTTTATCAGCCCGGCGGCAGGCGTGTCAAGCCGCGGTTGACGCCTCGAAGAGCGGGGCTTATAATAAAGAAAAACGCCCCGGGAGGTGGAAGCTATGGAGCGTTACCGCGTTGTGCGCATCGAAGAGCAGATGTACGGCTGCGAAGAGCTGCCCGAAGGGGCCGAGGTCTGCTGCGACGTGACGGCAGAGGCAGCGGACGGCACCCGGAAGACCCTGTCCTGCCCCGACGCCGAGCTGACACGGCAGGGCATCGACGAGGGGGACACCGTGCTCTGGGACGGCACGGCCCTGCGCAAAGCCTGAATTTGGAAAAGAGCTGGAAAAGGAGAGGGACCTCATGAAAAAATCGAGACTTCCGCCCTTATCGGCCTGGGTGCGCTGGGCATCCTCTTTGGCCGGAAGATGCCCGGCCTATGATAAGATGCTCGAATCCATGGCCCCCGCCTTCAAGCCCGACGGAATGCCCAGTATGCGGCAGGACGTCCTCGCCAAGCGCCCCACCGAGGTGGAGCAGTTTGCAGGTGTCGTCCGCCGTCTGGCCCAAAAGCACGGGATGCCCACTCCGGCCAACGATTTCTTCTATGAGAAGATCCGGGAAATCGAGGCCAATTACAATAAATAAGGAGACACCATGCACAGCATTTATTTTGCCCGCCACGGCGAGACGGTTTGGAACGTGGAGAATAAGATCTGCGGCATGACCGACAGCCCCCTCACCGAAAAAGGCCGTCAGCAGGCCCGGGAGCTGGGCCGGAAGGTCAAGGAAAGCGGCGTCCAGATCGATGAGATATTGTATTCACCCCTGAGCCGCGCCGCCGACACCGCAAAGGCCGTGGCCGAGGCCACCGGCCTGCCCGCCCGCTGTGAGCCCCGCCTGCGGGAGCAGTGCTTTGGCAAATACGAAGGCACGCCCCGGGATGGCGCAGAGTTCCGCCTCTCCAAGACCCATTTTGCCGACCGCTACGACGGCGGCGAGAGCATGATGCAGCTGGCCCAGCGCATTTATAATCTGCTGGACGAGCTGCGGCAGGATGAGAACAAGACCTATCTTCTCGTGGCCCACAACGGCATCGCCCGTGTGGTGGAGTCCTATTTTCACGACATGACCAACGAGGAGTATTCCGCCGCCGGCATCAAAAACTGTGAGTTGGTGGAATACCGGTTTGAATAACAGCAAGAAAGGCCGTCGGGAGATCCCGACGGCCTTTCTTTTCAACAGGATGCTTTGCGATAGTGGAAAACGTTATCCTTGGTGATGAACATCAGTCCCGTGACGCAGAGCGCACCGGCTTCGGCTGCCGTGACGGCCAGCCAGACGCCCTCGATGCCCAGAACCATGGGCAGGAAGATGAGGGCCAGCAGCTGGAACAGCAAAGTGCGCAGGAAGGAGATGAGCGCACTGGTCACGCCGTCGCCCAGCGCAGTGAAGAAGGAGGAGCCGTAGACATTGAAGCCCATGAGGAAGAAGTTCAGGGCGTAGACGCGGAAGGCGTGGCTGGTCAGTGCCAGCAGCTCAGCGTCGTAGCCCACAAAGATGCGGGCCACATAGGGGATGACCAGCATGGAGAGGGCGGTCATAACGACGGCGATGACGCCGATGAGGCGGAGACTCTTGGAGTAAAGGTTGTTCAGCTCGGCGTGGTTGCGTGCGCCGTAGTGGTAGCTGACGATGGGGGCGCTGCCGACGGCATAGCCCACGAAGACGGCCACAAACAGGAACGCCGCATACATGATGACGCCATAAGCCGCGACACCGTTTTCACCGGCAAAGCGGAGGAGCTGGTAATTGTAAAGAATGTTGACCAGCGACATGGAAAGATTGGTCATCAGCTCCGAGGAGCCGTTGATGCAGGCGCTGCGGATGACGCCGCCGTTCCACTGGGCGCGGCCCAGATGGATAGAGCTGGTGGAGCGCTTATTGAGGAAGTAGAACACCGGCAGCACGCCGCCCACGGCCTGACTGATGAAGGTGGCGATGGCCGCGCCCTCCACGCCGCCGTGGAGCATGCCCACAAGAACAACGTCCAGCACCATATTGGTGACGCCCGCCGCCACCGTGAAGGCGAAGCCCAGATGGGGCTTTTCGGCGGTGACAAAGAAGCTCTGGAACATATTCTGCAAAATGAAGAAGGGCAGGCAGATCATCAGGAGGCGGCCATAACGGACGGCATAATCCAGCATCTCGCCCTCTGCGCCCAGCAGCGCCGCCGCCGGGCGGACGATGAGAACACCGACAGCGGAGAGAACGATGCCCAAAATCAGGCCCGTCCAGACGAAGAGGCTGAAATAGCGGTCGGCCTTTTCCCGGTCGCCCTCGCCCAGCGTGATGCCCACGATGGCGCTGCCGCCGGTGCCAAGCATGAAGCCTACCGAGCCGACCAGCATCGGCACAGGCATGATGAGATTGACGGCGGCAAAAGCCGTCTTGCCCACAAAGTTGGAGACGCACAGGCCGTCCACGATGCCGTAGATGGAGGTGAACAGCATGGTGCCGACGCAGGGCAGCACGAACCTCAAAAGGCGGCTGTAATCAAAGTGGTCGGATAACTGTATTTTCTGCTTTGACATGGGGACTCCTTGTTACATCCCGGGCCGCCAGCCGGTGCAGTAGCGGGCATAATCCCGGTCTGCCTGCTTGACGTAGAGCACCAGCTCCTCGCCGCCGTCCTTTTTGGTGCGCTGACGCACCTTGGTGGGCAGGTTCTGGCGGTGGAGCAGCTCCATCTCGTCGTTCAGCTCTTCTTCGGTGTCAAAGGTGTCCAGCTCGGTCCAGTGGGTGGCAAAGAGCCAGAATTTTACAAGATGTTCGTTCAAGATCCAATTTCCTCCGATGCATTCAGACGGTAAAAGGGCGCGATGGCGTTCACGTCGCCGTGGCGCACGATGGAATAGGTGATGTCACAGTAGGGCTGGATGGCGGTGCTCTTCTCGACGGTGGAGATGAGCAGGACCTGCAGCTGCATCCGGCGGAACAGCTCCATCATGGGGCGGATGCGGTCGCTGGTCATCTTGCTGAACGCTTCGTCCAGCAGCACCAGACGGATGCTGTTCTCGCTCTTCTGGTAGATCTGGAGCAGCGACGCGCAGATAGCTACGTAGAAGGGGGCCTGATTCTCGCCGCCGGAGGAATCGCGGCTGACGCGGGAAAGGGAAGCCTGCTGGCCGGAGACGGTGTTGGTCACTTTGATGTCGTAGTCGAGGTAGGTGCGGTAGTCTACATAATCCGAAAGGGTGACATTCTCGGGGCGGCGGCCCTCCTGCCGGGCGCGGGTGTTCTCGTCCACATCGGCCATGATCTTTTCCATCAGCTCGTCCACCTGACGCTCATAGACGGGGTCGGCGGTGGCGGCGAGGTTGTCCAGCGAGTCGCCGTCGGTCATCTGCTGGTTTCCCTTGTCCACGATGACCTGATAGAATGCGGCCAGCTGGGGGTCGCGGCTGGGGCCAAGCTCAAAGCGGTAGACCTCTTCGCCGTAGGTCAGCTGTTCCATCACCTTGTTCAGCTCCCGGAACTGCCGCCGTGCGTTGAAGATGTCGTCCTTCATCCGGAAGAGGATGTCCTTGCGGAAGCGGTCCTTGCAGTCGCGCTGGGCCTGCTCGAGGCGGGCGGCGTACCGCTCCAGATCAATGCGCACGAGGCTTTCGTGCTGGGCGCGGTACTGCTCGATGCCCGTAAGGCCCAGCGGATGATCGCAGACGTAGCGGGTGTTGTACTCTTTCTGGGCAGGCTCGAGGGTGCCGGTGAGGTAGACGGCCAGTGCGTCGTCCAGCCGGGCCTGTGCCTTTTCGGCGGACTGGGCCGCATAGCGCGGGCCTTTGTCCTTGCTCAGGGCCGCGAAGCGCTCCCGTGCCAGCGGCTCCAAAAGCGGGTACTGCCCGAAGAACCGGTCGGCGGCGTCCTTTGCCTGCCTGGCGGTCTCTTCTGCCTTGGTCTGCTCAGCCTCGCAGGAGGCCAGCTGCTTTTCGCAGACACGGATGTCGCCGCCGGCTGTCTCCACAGCGGCGCGGGCGGCGTCCCACGCGGCCTCGCGGGCCTCATCCTCCTTGTAAAGCTGCTGCAGCATCGGGTTCTCGCGGCACTCGGCCAGCTTCTGCTCCTGTGCGGTGCAGTCGGCGCGGGCCGCTTCCAGCGCGGCGCGGGCGTCCCACAGCGCGGCCAGCTCATCCATGACGCTGCTGTGCAGCACATCCTGATAGCTGTTCCGTGCGGCTTTGAGGGCGGCGGCAGACTGCGCCGCTTCCCTGCTGCGGGCGGTCAGCTCATCCAGTGCTTTCGTCAGCACTTCGGCCCGGGCGCGGCGGGCGTCAAGGCCGATGTACCGCTGGGGTGTGCGGAGACGCTCGAGGCGGAAGGGGTGGTGGCGCAGCAGGTCGCGGGTAGCGCTGTCGGGATAGTTTTCCAGGGTGTCGGGGGTGTCACAGCAGACGATGCGCCGCAGGATGGTGTCGGCATACTGTGCGGCCAGCGGGTTCTCGCTTCGGACCTGCGCGGCGAGGCTGTCGGCAGGGGCGGCGTCGGCCTTGCGGTTGGCCGTGCGGATGCTGGGGGTGTCCAGCAGGCTGATGGGGCCGACCTTGTCCCGCAGGGCCACAAAGGCGCTCTTGGCGGCGGCGTAGTGGGCAGGCGGCACGAGGATGTCGAACCGGCGGTCGCCGAGGCAGGCTTCCACGCAGTCCTGCCAGCTCTCGTCCTCGACGCTCAGCAGTTCGCAGAAGATTTTGGCGTCCGGCGTCATGCCGCGGCTCTTGAGCTCAGCGTTCACGGCGTCCCGCACTCTGGTGGCGGCGTCGCCGTGGGGGTAGACCCACCGGCCTCCCGAGACGGAGGCCAGCTCCGCCTGCTTTTCCTGTACTTCGGCGGTGAGGGTGTCGGCGCTCTGCCGTGCGGCGAAATACTGCTCTTCCAGCGGCTTTTCCAGCCCGGCGAGGGCGCTTTGGAGCTGGGGCAGAGTCTCCGCTGTCAGTGAGGCGGGCCAGAGCGATTTTTCGACGGCAAAGCCGCTGCGCTGCAAGCTCTGCAAGAGGCTCTGCACGTTGCCTGCGGCGGCTTCGCTTCTGGAAGCGTCCCGGCCGGCCTTGTCCAGCGCGGTCCTTTTGCGGGCCAGCTCTTCGCTCAGGGCGTCCAGCGCCCGGCCCTCGCCGCTGGCGGCGGCACTGTGGGCCGAGAGATAGGCCCGGCGGGCCTCAGCCTCGGCGTCTTTTGCGGCGGCGTAGCGGGCTGTCAGCTCTTCGTGCTGGCGCTTTCCGGCGGCAAGATGCTCCTGCCAGGTGTTCGTCCCGGCGGCGGCTTCCTCAGCACGGGCCAGCAGGGCAGTGCCTCGGTTGACGAGGGCTTCCGTTTCCTTCTGGGCAGCTTCGCGGCCATAGTCCACGATCTGTTCCAGCGCGGCGGCGCGGGTCTGGGCCTCGGCCAGCACGGCGTGGAGATTTTCCAGCTCCACCCGGTCGCCCTGCAAAGCTTCCAGATCAAGCTCGGGCTGAGGCAGGATGTACTGATATAAAAACTCCCGGAAGTTGGGGATCTCGTCCATGCTGGTACCCATCTGGAAGACTTCGTTGAACTTCTTGCCCAGCGGGCTTGCGGCGCGGCCGATGCCCAGCGCCCGGCAGATGCGGTCGCGGGCTTCGCCGGGGCTGCGGGTGTAGGAGAGACGGCCCACAGCGGGCTTGAAGTTCTCTTTCGAGCTGGGCGCGCCGGTGCGGGGGTCGATGAAGGGCAGCTGCTCGAGGGTGCAGCCGTCCTCGGAGATATACCAGGTCTGGTCGCCGGGGTGGAGCTCCTGCATGGGGCCTTCCGACTCGACCCGGACGGCGATGACGAAGTGGGTGCGCTTGACGCTGTCCCAGAACTCCGCGCCGATGTAGGCCACGGTGCGGCCCGGGCGGCGGTAGGCGTTCTCGCCGCGCTGCTTGGCGTGGACAGAGCCTTGCAGGGTGCGGCCGCTCTTTTTGTTGCCGAGGGCGTTGAAGTTGCGGTTGGTGGTCAGGCAGTAGCGGATGGCGTCGAGGATGGTGGTCTTGCCCACGGCGTTGACGCCGATCATGTAGGTCAGCCGGGCGCAGTCGAAGGTCACGTTCTCAAAGTTGTGCCAGTTGATGAGCTTCAGGCGCTTCAGTTCTATCATTCTTCCACCTCCACGGCAGCAGTGCCGTCCTCCGGCCGCTCATAAAGCGAAAGCTCACTGCGGGTGCGGGTCACCTCGGCGGCAGCGTCCGCAAGGTCGGAATCCGGCAGAGCGAGCAATACAGTGGGGAATACTTCGATGCGGCTGTCCAGCCCGGAAAGCCGCCCCACCGGCCGGGCCAGATTGTACCGGCGCAGGGTGCGCAGCAGCTTTTCCAGCGTGGGCTGGTCGAGGCGGCGGGGCAGGTTCATCTTTTGGAGTTCGGCCTGTACCTCTTCCACCGTCACCAGAACCTGGTCGGCGCTGGCCGAGAGGCTCTCCCGCTTTTGGAGGTAGAGCAGGCGCAGGACTAAGAGCAGGATGCTCTCGTACTTCAGAAGCCGGGCCTGACTGCCCTCATGCTCGTTGACGAGGGCCGCCGCCTGCAGCGGGGCGGGGTAGAGCACCACCGAGCAGCCCAGCGGCGCAAACACGGCCCGCACCTCGTTGAGGTGGTCCTGAACATAGAGATATTTGGCGCGCTGGTCCTCCACGCCGCCCAGCACAAAGCAGTGGTTGAGCAGATAATTTGCGCACTCTTCCAGCATTTTATTCGTTTCGGTCATCTTCGGCGTCCTCCTTGCGGGGTGTCAGAGTAAATTCTTCAAACCGGAAGCCGCCCCGCGTGGCCCACTCGCCGGTGAGCTGGATGTCATAACAGCGGCGCGGCGACTGGGAGTAGGTGTGCAGTCCGATGATGCGTGCGAAGTCGTTCGGGTATTCGTCGGCGAGGGTGGACGCCGAGACAGAAGGCCGTGCGGCCAGCGCCTGCCGGGCGAGGATGTCCACGTTCTCCTCGGTGACGGCCATCCGGGCGTAGTCCAGCAGGAGCTTCTGCTCCCGGCGGAGCTGCTCCTCGTCCAGCTGTCCGGCCTGCACCGGGGCCAGCGGCGCGTCGGTGCGGGGTGCGGCCGGAGGATAGAGCGGCTTTTCGCCGAAGACCTGCACCGGCCAGAGCCTGAGCCGCGCGGCCAGCGGGCCGTCGTCCGGCTCAAAGAGCTGGTCGGGCGTTTTGATGTTCTCGGCGTACCGCCGCAGCAGGGCGGTGACGCTGCCCTGGGCCGAGCGGTCGCTCAGCAGCAGGAACTGCGCCCGCTGGACGGCCCGCTTGCGGTAGCGGACGTGGCTGGCGTCGATCTCCCGGATGAGGGTGCTCATCTCTTCGAGGGCGTCCCGCTGTTTCTGGATGAGGGCGCGGACGGCGGGAGCGGCCTCGCTCGGGGCGCAGCGCTCCACCCGAGCGTAATCCAGCGCCAGCTGGGGCAGGTAGTTCGTCTCGCAGTCGTCCAGTCCCTCTTCGAGGAAGGCGCGGTAGTTGAACAGGTTGTCGCTGGTCTTGAAGCGGTGGTAGGCGGCCGCCACCACCTTTTCTTCGTACTGGTCGAAAAGCTCCAGCACCTCCTGCGGGGTGCGGTTGCGGGTGAGGCGGTCGATGTAGTGGCCGATGGAGGCGTTGAGGGCGCGGAGGGACTTGTTCAGCGCCTCAAGGTCGCCGGCTACCTCCCGCAGGACGTTCTCGTAGGGGCTCTTCTCTTCGCCCACGTTCTGCAAAAGCTGCCACGCCTTGTAGAGCTTGCCGGTGTAGGTGACGACCCGGGGGTTCAGGATCTCTTCCAGCGCCTCGAGAAGCGGCGTCACCTCCGGCACAAAGGCCAGCGCAGGCTCTTCTTCGTAGCTGCCGGGCTGTTCGGCCAGCCAGCCGGTGCGCCGCAGCCGCAGCAGAAAGCCCAGCGCCAGCGTGTGGGGGTCGCAGGTGGGCTGCTCGGCCTCATCGCCTACGTCGTCGGCGTCCAGTGCCAGAGGCTTTGCCAGCGCGGCGAAGTAATCCTCGGCCCGGGATACGGCCTCGGCCCGCAGGATGCTGTAATCTGCCGTGTGGCGGCACTCCTCCCACAGCAAGAGCAGCAGCTCTGCATAAAATGCCCGGTTCGGCCCCGCCAGCGGCCGGAACAGCCGCGGGCTGACCAGTTCAAACAACTGCATCCGTATGCCCCTTTCAATCGGTAAAGTTCGACTTCTATTGTACCACAGATGGCACGGTTTTGCACCCCGCCGGGAAATAAAAACACGGGCCGGAAAAGCGGTATGAAACCCCTTTGCCAGCCCGTGCGGCGCTCCCTTATTCCCAGACCCGGCGGCAATGCCGCACAAAAGCCTGACAATGATTAACTCGATGATAGCACGACTTTGGCATTCTGTCAACCAGATTGCTGAAAAAAGAAGAAAGTGTGAAAGGATTTCTCCAATCTTTTCCTGAAATTACACACATTTTCCACGAATTTGTGATAGCTTTAAATACAGAAGAACTCCCCGATAATGTACTCGTTTGAAATACAAGGCGGAACTACTCCTGATAGATGCACAACAGCCCCCCGGAATTGCAGGACTCCGGGGGGCTTCGTGTTTGTTTACAGCTCCTGATAGGCGCTCATCAGGGCGGGGATGAACTGCTTTTTGCGGCTGATGACGCCGGGCAGCACCCAGCTGCCATCTTCCTCCGGCTCCTTCTCGAAGCCGCTGCGCAGCATCTCGCCGGCATGACGGCCGGTGCAGATGACGACGCTCTCTTCCTTCGGCACATCGGTCAGCAGCATATAGAGGTCCTCTACGTTCTGCTTGCCGCAGGCTTCGGGCAGATAGGGGGCGAGCAGCTGCTGGGCCGCTTTCAGGTTCTTGCGGGTCATGTAGCTGCCCTGCGCCACGCCGAAGCGGACGTCGCCGCACATGAACACCTTGAAATCCTGCAGGAAGACTTCCTCCGGGGTCTTGCCGTCCAGCTTCTCGCCGGCCTCGAACATCTCGGAGGCAAAGGCGTCGATCTCGACGCCCGCGATCTTGGCGAGGCGGTGGGCGGCGGAGACATCGACGGGAGTGCAGGTGGGGCTGCGGAAGACCAGCGTATCCGAGAGGATGGCCGCCAGCAGCAGACCGGCGATCTGAGGCCGTATCTCGACGCCGTTCTCATCGTACATCTGGGTGATGATGGTGGCGGTGCAGCCTACGGGCTGGTTGCGGAAATAGACCGGGCCGCTGGTCTCGAGGCTGCCGATGCGGTGGTGGTCGATGATCTCCAGGATCTCAGCCTGGTCGAAGCCCTCCACGGCCTGGGTGGCCTCGTTGTGGTCCACCAGGATGATGCGGCGCTTGCGCAGGGCGATGATGTTGCGGCGGCTGACCATGCCGCAGTACTTGCCGTCCTCGTCGAGGATGGGGAAGTAGCGGTGGCGCACCTTGGCCATCACGCGGGTGACGTCGGCCACCGGGGTGACGAGGGTGAATTTCATGATGTCGTCGCGGGTCATATAATAGGAGATGGGGGCGCACTGGCTCATGAGCTTGCCGGCGGCGTAGGTGTCGCAGGGGGCGGTCATGATGGCGACGCCGGTCTCCTCGGCGATGCGCTGGATGGTGCGGCCCACCTTGGCGCCGTTGCAGATGATGAGGAGGGATGCTTCCTTCTCGATGGCGCACAGCTGGCTCTCATAGCGGTTGGTCAGGATGACGATGTCGCCCTTTTCGACGTTGTTTTCCAGCATCTCAGGGGTGGCAGTGCCGATTCTGATATGACCGGTGGTGCAGACAGCGTTCTCGTTGCCGACGACCATGGTGCCGCCGAGGGTCTCGAGGATATTTTTATAGGTGGTGCGGCTGGTGGCAAGCACACCGGTGTCGAACACGTCCATGTTGGCCGTGGCGATGTCCTTCACGGTGATGATGCCTTCCAGCTCGTTGTCGGCGCTCGTGATGGGCAGGGTGTCGATCTGCTGGTCGCGCATGATCTCCCATGCCTTGCGCAGACTGGTGGAGCCGGGGATGCCGGGCATCTCACGGTAGTCCACATCACGGATCTTCGGGTTGACGTCGGTACACATCCGGGGCGGCGCGACGCCGAACCGCTTGAGCACGAATTCCGTCTCCTGGTTCATCCGTCCGGCCCGGCGGGCCTCGCAGACAAGGGAGCTTGTCTTATTTTTCAGCTCTGCGTACGCAATGGCAGAGCAGATAGAGTCAGTGTCCGGGTTGCGATGTCCGATGACCACGACTTTATGAGCTGTCTTTGGCATAGATTCCTTCCCCCTTGTGGGTCTTGGGTTGACCTTCTTATCATGATACCGGAGCGCCGTTTTGTCCGCGTCCCTGCACGGCGCGGAAAAGGGAAGCCCTCTGGCAGCTTTCATTGTAACACAAGATGGAATGGGGGTAAAGTGGCGCAGAGGGGCAGGAGCCTTAAAATTTTGAGAGATTCTTGTATACATCTTCTTGCCTTTTGGGGAAAGACGCTGTATCATAGGGATAAGTCTGTATACTTTAAGAAAGCCCCTTCGGGGGCGGCGCGGAGGAGCGAATGACGAGCACAAAATTTGAAACGAAGCCTTTGTTTACCCGCCAGCAGCTGACGGCCCTGCTGCTGCCGCTCATTGCGGAGCAGGCCCTGAGCGTGACCATCGGCCTGGCCGACACCCTCATGGTGTCGTCGGTGGGCGAGGCGGCGGTGTCGGGCGTGAGCCTTGTGGACACCTTCAACACCCTGATGATACAGATCATGACAGCGCTGGCCACCGGCGGCGCGGTGGTCGCCAGCCAGTACATCGGCCATCGGGAGGAGAAGAGCGCCCGGGCTGCCGCCGCACAGATCATGTTCATCATGTCCAGCTTCAGCGTTCTTGTGGCAGCGGTGGTCGTGGTGGGACGCCACGCCATCCTGCGGGGCATCTTCGGCTCCATCGACGCCGACGTGATGAAGTACGCCGAGACGTATTTCCTGCTGTCGGCCCTGAGTTACCCTTTCATCGGCCTGTATAACGCAGGCGCGGCCCTCTTCCGGGCGCAGGGCAACAGCAAGATCAGCATGATGTCCAGCCTTGTGATGAATGTCGTCAACATCAGCGGCAATGCCATCCTCATCTTTGGCTTCAAGATGGGCGTCATGGGCGCGGCGCTGGCCAGCCTCGTCTCCCGCGCGGTGGCCTGCTGTGCCGTCCTCTTCCTGCTCCAGAAGCCGGGTTGTATGCTCCGCGTCACCGGCCTGTCGGCCCTGAAGCCGGACGGAAAGCTCATCCGGCGCATCCTGCGGGTGGGCATCCCGGCGGGCATCGAGAACGGGATGTTCCAAATCGGCAAACTGTCGGTGGCCAGCCTCACCAGCACCCTCGGCACCGCCGCCATCGCGGCCAATGCCGTGGCCAACACCACCAGCACCTTCCTGAACATCCCGGCCATCGCCGTCGGCATGGCGGTGCTCACGGTGGTGGGCCAGTGCCTCGGTGCAGGCGAGAAAGAGCAGGCTGTCTGGTATGCCCGCCGTCTGCTGCTGGTGGCCTACTGCGGGGCCTGGGTCATGAACCTGTCGGCTTTCTTCTTCGCCGACCGCTGGGCGCTGTCCTGGTTCGGCCTCTCGCCGGAGGCTTCGGCCATGGCGCTGGAGGTCATGATGTGGTTCAACATCGTCTCCCTCTTCTTCTGGCCCTCCAGCTTCACCCTGCCCAACATCCTCCGCGCCGCCGGCGACGCCAGCTTCACCATGACCGTCAGCATCGTGTCCATGTGGGTGTTCCGCGTGGGCTTCTGCTACCTGTGGGTCCTGAAGATGGGCGGCGGACTGCTCAGCATCTGGATGGGGATGTATCTCGACTGGGCGTTCCGCTCCATCTGCTTTACGGTGCGTTTTGTCCGGGGAAAATGGCTCGAGCAGAAGATCATCTGAAACTGCCTCTTGCTTTTTTCGGCTCAAAGTGGCAGAATGAAAAAAAGAAATGGAAGAAGGGGATTCTCTATGCTGTTTCATCCTGCACAACTGGGCCTCGCCCATCTGGACAAAGCAACGTTGGAAGCCGATAAGAAAGCCTGCAAAAAGATCGGCCCCTGCGGCGTGGGCAAAAAGGCCCTCTACCTCAACAGCTTCTACATCGACCGCCGGTATTATCTGCCCTATGGCAGCATCAGCCGTGTGTTCAAGCGGGTGGCCATGAGTCAGGGAGGCTTCTCCGGCAAGGGGATGTTTGCCTCGATGGCTTACCTCGTGGTGGAGTACGACGGCGGCAAGCAGAAGCAGTGCAATTTCAAGGATGAGCGGGACGTGGACGCCCTGCTGGAAGTTCTGGCGAAAGAACAGCCCAACATCCCGCGTCTGAGCGCCGCAGGCGAGGCGGAAATTGCCCGCCAGAAGGCCGAGAAAGCCGCCCGCAGGCTGCCCCAGCTCTCGAAGGAGGCAGAGCAGAGCGTGGGCCAGCTCAAGCGCGCATCGGACTACCTCGCCAAGAAACCGGAGCTTGCCAAAGAGCTCAGCGCTGCCGAGCGCCGCAAGCGCGCCCAGCTGCAGAGCAAGCCGGTGTATAAATATGTGGCCCTCATCATCAGTCTGTTCGGCGTGGTGTCTGCGGCCTATGGCATCCAGAGCATCATCAACCACACCGGAAACTACGGCATCTACTTTGCGCTGTTCGGCTTTGCGGCCATCTTCCTCTTCTCCAGCTACAACATGATGCCTACGGCCCACAACAACCATAACGCCATCATGAAGCGTGCCGACAGGGCCGAAGCGGCTATGGCGGAGTACATCAAAGCCTATCCCGGCGGGAACTTCCCGGTGCCGGACATCTACGCTCACCCTGTGGTGCTCAAGCAGATGACCGACGCTCTTCAGGAGGGCCGGGCCGTCACCCTGCCCGAAGCTCTCGAGGCTGTGAAGGACCGCCTCAAAGAGGTCAACGCCGACGTTCAGGTGGAGCAGGAAGAGTACGACGAGATCGTCCAGATCAAGGCCATGTTCCTCAACCACGATTATCAGTAACGAAAAAATGCCATCGCCGCGGGGCGATGGCATTTTTGTGTCTTATCAGACTTCTGCGGGCTGGGGCTGAGTGAATATCTTCATGCTGTCCTTGTAGGCGTGGATGAAGTAGGCGATCTCTGCGATGGCGGTCAGCGTCCAGGAGCAGGGGTAGAGCAGGTAGAGCGAGGGGATGGTATGGAAGTGGGCGAAGATGGTGTAGACCCAGATGACCCGGAACACGCAGGAGCCGAGGACGACGATGACAGTCGGCACTACCGTCTTGCCCAGGCCGCGGGAGGCCGCGATGGTGCAGTCCATGAAGGCCGAGATGCAGTAGGCAAAGCCCATGACGCCCACACGCTTCATGCCGGCGTCGATGACGGCGCCCTCGGTGGTGAAGAGGGCGAGGAACTGCCGCCCGAAGATGAACAGCGAACCGCCCAGCACGAGGCCGACGCCGAAGGAATAGGCGAGGGCGATGAAGTAGCTCTTCTTCACGCGGTCGGGCTTGCCCGCGCCGTAGTTCTGACTCATGAAGCTGGCGCAGGCCATATAGAACGCGGCCATTGCGTCGTATATCATGTTGTCGGCGTTGGCGGCGGCGGAGTTGCCCTTGACCATGAGGGAGTCAAAGGAGTTGACACCGGCCTGAATGAAGAGGTTTGCAATGGCGAAGACGGCGTTCTGGAATCCGGCGGGCAGGCCCAGCGCGAGGATGCGCTGGGTGGTGGCAGGGTCGAGGGCGACCTTGTGGAAGTTCAGGGCGTAGCAGTCCTGCACGCGGGTCAGCGCCCGCAGAACGAGGAAGGCCGAGACGCACTGGGAGATGGCACTTGCCAGCGCGACGCCCGCCACGTCCAGATGGCAGACGATGACGAAGAAGAGGTTGAGCAGGATGTTCAGCACGCCCGCGATGCACAGGTAGTACAGTGGCTTTTTCGTCTCGCCAATGGCGCTGAAGATGGCGTTGCCGTAGTTATAAAGAGCCAGCGCCGGCATACCGAGGAAGTACACCCGCAGGTAGAGCACGGCGCCGGGGTAGAGATCTTCTTTGGTGTTGAGCAGATGGAGCAGGGCCGGAGAACCCAGCAGGCCGATGAGCAGGAGCAGTACGCCCGCTGCCAGACTGACCAGCAGAGCCGAGTGGACGGTCTTCTCCACATCGTCGGCATGGCGCGCACCGTAAAACCGGGCTACCAGCACGTTGATACCGTTGCTCAGACCGATGAGGAAACCGGTGAACAGGGTGACGAAGATGCTGGTGGAGCCTACCGAGCCGAGGGCCGTGGAGCCTGCAAACCGGCCCACCACAGCCACGTCCGACATATTAAAGAGCACCTGCAGCAGATTGGACAGGGCCAGCGGCAGGCTGACCAGGAGGATCTGTTTGGCCAGAGGCCCTTCGGTCAGAGACTTTGCGGATGAACTCATAGTTTCTTTTTCCCTTTTCTTATCCCAAGACAGTACCCGCGCACACCGGGGTACAAGCTCTATTATAAAGATGTTTTTGCTTTTTGCAATATGAAAAGATGGCCCTCTGACAATAGAAAAGGGGCTGCTGCAAAATAGCTCCAACAAAAATGAGATAGACTTCTCCAACGACACGGCCATCCTTGCCTGCTGGAACAGCGAGGAAGTCCAAAGAGAATTTGCCGCGTGGCAGGCGGAGCAGGCTCATCACGCCACCAGCAAAGAGAAACAGAGCGTTCCCGACGGGGAACGCCCTGTTATACATATCTCTGTCGTATGTGGATTTTTCAGGGTGCGTCCGCAGGGGCGCACCCTGTTTTTGTTTCATCGTGGTTGGGTGTACGTCAAAACGCATCACCGCAACTCCTTATAGGTTTCTTCCGACACCGGCTCGCACCACTCGTTGGAGGTGCCTTCGCCGGGTACTTCCACTGCCAGATGAGAGAACCAGCAATCGGGTGCAGCACCGTGCCAGTGCTTGACCTCCGGGGGAATGTTCACCACATCGCCCGGATGCAGCTCCTGCGGCGCCTTGCCCCATTCCTGATAGTAGCCCCGGCCTGCCACGCAGACAAGAATCTGTCCGCCGCCCTTTGCAGCATGGTGGATGTGCCAGTTGTTCCGGCAGCCCGGCTCAAAGGTGACGTTGTAAATGCCAACCTGTGCGGTGGACAGGGGGGCCAGATAGCTTTTTCCGCTGAAATACTGCGCAAAACCGTCGTTGGGTGCGCCGATGGGGAACACCATTTCACTCTGGTGCTTTGCCTTGGCATCCTCTGCAGCGTCCTCTGCCCAGACTTCCTTTGCCATGCGGAAAGCCGCCCACGCCTTGGGCCAGCCTGCATAAAATGCCGCATGGGTCAGGATCTCTGCAATCTCACACCGGGTAATACCGTTGTTTTTCGCTGCCGTCAGGTGATACCGGAACGAGGAGTCCGTCAGTCCCTGCGCCATCAGTGCTACCACCGTCACAAGGCTGCGGTCCCGGAGGGAGAGTTTATCCTCTCGGCTCCACACCTGCCCGAACAGTACTTCGTCGTTAAGTTCCGCAAATTTTGGTGCAAATTCGCCCAGAGCATCCCGCCCTGCTGTCTGTTTCACTGCCATTATACGTTCCTCCCCATCTCGTAAGCCTGTGCCATGGCAGAGGTGTTTCGCACCGCACCCAGCTCATAGACACCGCCTGCTACAAGGACGCCCTTTTCCACGGCACCTTCCACACAGTCTGCATAGCCCCGGAAGCAGGTCAGCGTAGTGTCCGCAGAGGCTTTTTCCTCGTCTGCCATGGTGGTGATGTAGTAGAATTCCTTGTCTTTGACCTCAAGCCACCGTGCCACGGTACGGTCGATCACTGCCTTCAACTGGGCGCTGATGGAGTAGAAGTATACCGGGCTTGCCAGCACAATGACATCGGCATCGATCATCTTTTGCAGGATGTCTGCCATATCATCCTTGTGGACGCAGGCTCCGCCGTGGGTGCTGCAGTAGTAGCAGCCGGAACAGGGAGCCACCTTTTTCTCAGCGACCCGGATCTTTTCTGCTTTGTGCCCGGCATCCTGCGCTCCACGCAGAAATTCGTCGCATAGAATATCAGAGTTGCCGCCCTTCCGGGGACTGCCAGACAAAATCAATACCTTCTTGCTCATGGGAACCTCCTTGACAGCAAAGCGCATCCGCATTATGATGTTGATAAAGTTTGATTTTATCATACAACTTAAAGCGCACTTTAAGTCAAGGGCTTTTTGAAAAAACGGAGGTTTCAGATGATCTATACCGTAGGCGAAATGGCACAAAAGCTGGGCGTACCTGCCTCCACCCTGCGCTACTACGACAAAGAAGGGTTACTTCCCTTTGTGGAGCGTTCCTCCGGCGGCATTCGGATGTTCCGGGAAAACGACTTCGAGTGGCTGCAGGTCATCCGCTGCATGAAACAAGCGGGAATGTCCATCAAGGATATCCGGCAGTATATTGAGCTTTCCATGCAGGGAGACGACACCATTGACACCCGGCTGGAAATGTTCCGGCATCAGCGAGAGGTACTCACCCAGCAGATCCAGCAGTTACAGCATACGCTGGAGACCGTGGAGTATAAATGCTGGTTCTATGAAGCCGCCAAAGCCGCTGGGACAGTGGCTGTCCCCGGTGCGATGACCGATGCGGATGTGCCGGAGCAGTTCCGTGCCGTCCGGCAGGAGCTTCGGGGACAGAAGATTCCGAATAGCGAAAAATAAGAAATGCCGTTCCAGTTGCTTTTGGAACGGCGTTTCTCTTAATCTTCTAACCCACATCCCGGAGCAGCAGCTCCACGCAGCCGTCGGGAACGAGCCGGAATTATCATTCCCGAAGAAAACGAAAAATCCGAACCCTTCTCCGATCGAGAAAAGGTTCGGATTTTCATTGTTTGGTGCGACCGGGAGGATTCGAACCTCTGGCCTTCCGGGTCGGAGCCGAACGCTCTATCCAGCTGAGCTACGATCGCACGATCTGTACTGATGAATCAGTACAATATAGTATAGCACAGCCTCTTGCAAAATGCAAATAAAACTTCAGCGGCGATTCCGCAGCCAGATGCAGTACAGGCCGTCCGTGATGAGCGTCTCACGGTAGAGGATGGGCGTACGGCAGGCGTCCCGGATGGCCGTGGGCAGATTGCCGGTGGCGTAGAACTTCGTCTCAGGGCCAAGCTCGGCGCAGAAATGGTCAGCCAGCCCGTCCAGCATCCCGGCAGTGCCGAGGACAAAGCCGTTCTGCAAGCAGGCGGCGGTGTTCTTGCCCAGCACAGAGGCGGGCGCAGGCGCGGAAAGGTCGATTTGAGGCAGCTGGGCGGTGTTCTGCACCAGTGCGGCCAGCGAAAGCTGCGGCCCCGGCAGGATGACGCCGCCCACAAGTTCCTGCTTTCCGTTGACGGCCATCAGGGAGATGGCTGTGTCGGCAGAGATGACCACCAGAGGCCCTGAGCCCTCAGCCAGTGCGGCCACCGCGCCGCAGAGCAGTTCGGCACCCAGCTGGGCGGGATTGTCCAGCCGGAGGCGGATGCCGCTCTTGAGTCCCGGCCCGACGGTCAAGATGCGCGCCGGGCAGAGCATCTGCAAAGCGGCCAGCACCCGCCCCGTCAGCGCAGGCACCACACTGCCCAGAATGCCGCCCTCGATTTGTTCTGGCGAAGCGCTGTGGAGCGAAAGTAGATTCAGCAGCCGCAGGCCGTATTCATCGACGGTGGCGGCGGGGTCGGTGTGGAGCCGTCCGCAGAATTTCAGGTCGTCGTGCTCGTAGCCGCCAATGGTGATGTGGGTGTTGCCGAGATTGACGGTAAGTATCATGGTTGGTGCCTCCCTGCTTGCTTATAATGTATATATAATATATAACACCTTCGTCTCCCCTTGGCAAGGGGAGACGCTGCGGCCATGGCCGCAGCGGAGGGGTTGGGGCCTGCCGGAAGATGAATTTTGGAGAAAGAAGAAAAAACCTGAAAAAACTTGCAAAAAAGTGTTGACATCCGCCCCGGCGTATGGTATTATACTTGAGCGCCAAGCGCCGAGACAAAAGAATGACTTCCGAGTCCCGGCTGGAAGTAAAGCGAAAAGAACCAATAGACGTCCGAAAGTTCCGGCCAGCGCCGAGAAACCGAGAACG
>ENA-OWOA01000128-OWOA01000128.1-gut-metagenome-genome-assembly--contig:-NODE-128-length-23925-cov-38.372023_pt1 | contig 23925 bp, 18 predicted proteins | sample MGYA00248251_ERZ651780 | MGnify/ENA primary metagenome ERZ651780 (study PRJEB26908, sample SAMEA4031714) | gut metagenome | biome: gut; feature: normal infant; material: stool | place: China | collected... | reverse complement strand
AAAATTTTAGTTTTGAAAATAATTATCGCTTCATACAACGCTTAGAAACTCGCTTCGCTCAAACATTCAGACTAAAAACGTATTCAGCGATAATTTTTTTCAATAACCTTAGGTTACTACTAAAATTTTATAATGCGGAAAAATATAATACCAAATATTTCCCGCATTTTAGTATTTTTTACGGTAGCCATAGGCTATTGGTAAAGATAAAAATAGGACTACGGTGTTAGTTCTACTGTTTGAGCGAAGCGAGTTTAGAACGTTGTTGACATATTTTTATCTTTGCCAAAGTAAAAAGTGCGTGAGCGGGTGGTTTCTTTGGTTCGTTTCTTTGCCACCAAAGAAATGAACATCTCTATGACATCAAAGAAATGAACAAATAGTTAAATATTGCTGTGTTTTACGGAGTCAAAGATATCTGTGATTTCTTTAGATGGTGCTTTATCAAGTTTACTACCGATAATGATAGCTAAAGAGGATAAGATAAAGCCTGGAACGATTTCATAGAGTTGTAAGATTGGATATACAGTTGCGATATCTAATAAAGTGATTTGTTTCCAAACAAGAACAGTGATACCGCCGACAATCATACCTGCTAGGATACCATTTCTTGTAGTGCGACGCCAGAAGAGAGAGAATAATAAAGCAGGGCCGAAAGTAGCACCAAATCCTGCCCAAGCGTAAGCAACGATATTTAAAATGGAGTTATTAGGGTCAAGACCAAGAGCGATAGCTATCAAGGCGATACCGATTACAGATAAGCGAGTAACAAGTACTAATTCACGAGGATTAATATCTTTATGAATGAATTGTTTATATAAGTCTTGAGCTACAGCGGAAGCACCTACTAATAATTGAGCGGAAGCTGTACTCATGATAGCTGCAAGTACAGCAGAAAGCACGATACCAGCCCAGAAAGGACTAAATAAATGGTCAGTCATAACGAGGAATACTGTTTCAGAATTAGTGCCGTTGAGTGGAGTTGTTAAGTATACGCTACCAACCATACCTACACATACAGCAGCAGTAAGAGAGATTACTACCCAAGTCATAGCAATGCGAGTGGCTTTTTTTAATTCACTAGAAGAAGTGATAGCCATGAAACGCACTAAGATATGAGGTTGACCAAAATAACCAAGACCCCAAGCAAGTAGAGAAATCAATTCTAATACTGTAGTATAAGAACCATCTGATTTAGTGAATGGATTGAAAAATTCTGGATTAGTGATGCTGATAGCAGTATATGTATCACCAAATCCCCCTAATGTGAAAGCAGCAGCAATAGGGACGATTAAGATAGCGAAGAACATCATTACGCCTTGGATAAAGTCAGTCCAACAAACGGCTAAAAATCCCCCTACAAAAGTATAAAAGACGATAACGAAAGCACCAAGACAAAGAGCATATTCATAAGGAATGCCAAAAATGGTGTTGAATAATTTACCGCCAGCTACAAATCCAGAAGAAGTGTAGATGATGAAGAAGATTAAAATAAAAATTGCCATGACAACACGAATTAAAGGGCTTTTATCGTGATAGCGATTTTGCAAGAAATCTGGCAAAGTAAGAGAGTTATTGGCAAGTTCTGTATATTTGCGTAATCGACGAGCGATAAACTGCCAATTTGCCCATGTACCAAGTGCAAGACCTACGGCAATCCAGCCAGCATTTAGACCAGCCAGATAAGCAAATCCAGGAAGTCCCATGAGCATCCAACCACTCATATCGGAAGCTTCGGCACTCATGGAAGTTACCCAAGCACCAAGTTTTCTGCCACCTAAGATGTAATCGGACATATTATGAGTGCGATAATAAAAATAAACACCGATTGCCATCATGAATAGCAAATAAAGTAAAAAAGCGACGATAATAGATATATTATCAGACATAAGATACCTCCTATTTAATTTTGATGTTTAATTATATGGTTAATATTGTATCATGATAAGCAAAATATGTACATATGTAAATGTGTATACTACAAATAATACAAATATACTATAAATAAGAAAAATATTGCAATAAATATAAGGGAGATTTACTTTATGGATTGTATACAAAATTTTTTTATATTTTTAATTGACAAATATAATGTCCAGTCATATAATAAAAAACATCAACAGTGATGTACATCGGAATTAAATAAAAAATTGTTGATATTATCTTGTAATTTAATAGCAAAATAAGACAAAGACGTCTTGTTAAAAGATATACAAAGCAGTATATCCTTTGACAAGGCGTTTTTTATTTTAGCAATTATTATATATTTTTGGCTTATTTTGTGATGAAGAAAGGGTGTAATTTATGAAAAAATTAGCGTCTATATTATCTATGACTGCTATGTTCATAGCGATGATGGCATCTGTGGCTTTCGCCGCTGACGATACTACAGCAGCAATAGATACAGGTGATACAGCATGGGTTTTAATCAGTGCAGCACTTGTATTTATCATGACACCAGGTCTTGCATTTTTCTATGGTGGTATGGTAAGAAGTAAAAACGTATTGAGTACCATAATGCACAGTTTCTTCATTGTAGCGATGATTTCTGTGGAATGGGTTCTTATTGGTTATGCAATGACTTTTGGCAGTGATATTGGTGGTTTTATTGGTAGCTTAGACAAAGTTGGTTTGACTGGTGTAGGCATGCAGGTAATGGCAAATGGCACAATTCCTGAACTTGCTTTCGTAGCCTTTCAGTGTATGTTTGCTATTATTACACCTGCACTTATTACTGGTGCTTTCGCAGAAAGAATGAAATTTGGCGCTTTTGTAGTATTCATCTTATTATGGGCAATTTTAATCTATAACCCTATGGCTCATTGGGTATGGGGTGGTGGCTTCTTAGCTAAACTCGGTGCCTTAGATTTTGCAGGGGGATTAGTAATTCATATTTTATCTGGTGTATCTGGTCTTACAGTATGTATTTTACTTGGCAAACGCCATGGTTATGGCAAAGTTCCAATGCTTCCACATCATTTACCAATGACTGTACTTGGTGCAACACTTTTATGGTTTGGTTGGTTCGGATTCAATGCAGGTTCTGCGCTCGGTGCTAATGCACTGGCTGCAAATGCTTTTATTACTACACAGGCAGCAGCAGCTATGGCGACTGTATCTTGGGTAGCATGTGAATGGATGCATCATGGCAAACCTACTATCTTAGGTGCAGCTTCTGGTTGTGTTGCAGGTCTTGTAGCCATCACTCCAGCAGCAGGCTTTGTTGCTCCACTTCCAGCTGTAATTATCGGTTTAATCGGTGGTATTGTTTGTTACTTTGCAGTAGCAGTTGTTAAAGAAAAATTTGGTTATGATGATTCCTTAGATGCTTTCGGTGTTCATGGTATCGGTGGTACATGGGGGGCTGTAGCTACAGGTTTATGGTGCTCTACAGAAATAAATCCAGCTGGTGCAGATGGTTTATTCTATGGCAGTGCAGACACTTTAATCGCTCAGTTGATTTCTATAGTAGTAGCTTATGTACTTGCTATTGTAGGTTCTTATATCTTATTTAAAGTTGTTAGTTGCTTTATGCAGGTTCGTGCAAGTGAAAATGAAGAAGTTTCTGGTATTGATATCTGCGAACATGGTGAACGTGCATACAATCAATCTATCATGAGTGCCAATACATTGCTTTCCAGTAATGCAGAAGCTTTTGCTAGTGAAAATTTTACAAAACCTGTTGATTTAAAATAATAAAATTAAAATTTAAAAGTTTTAGTGGTATTATTATAAGAAAAAGAATTTATAGATTTTCATTAGTAAGGGGTAGATTTTATGCGCAAAATAACGAAAATAGAAATTATAACTCGTGCTAGTAAATTAGAAGAATTAAAAGAAGCTTTGAATAAAATCGGTGTTCAGGGTATGACTGTAAGTCAAGTATACGGCTGTGGCTTACAAAAAGGTCATACTGAAGTATATCGTGGCAAACAATATAGCGTAAATCTTGTACCAAAAGTAAAGATTGAGACAATTGTTTGTGCAGTTCCTGTAGAATTAGTTTTAGAAACAGCACGCAAAGCTTTGCAGACAGGTCATATTGGTGATGGTAAAATCTTTGTTTATGATGTAGAGAATGCTATGCGTATTCGCACAGGAACAATGGGTGATAAAGCTATCACAGATGATGAAGCATGATTAATTTCCTTCATTATAATAAGCGTAGTCAATTTGACTATATAGTATAATGAAAGAAATATCTTTATACACAAACAAGAAATATCTCTATAGATAAATAGAGATATTTCTTGGATATTTTTTAGCTTATTAAATAACTTATAAATGAATATACGAAAGAGAAGTTAGATATTGCCTAACTTCTTTTTTTTATCTTGTATAAAGTTAAAATAAATATATTTTATGCTATAATATAATATATTATCAAAATCGAGGTGTAGCTTATGTCTTTAACTGATAAAGAAATTATGGATGGCGTATTAGCTGAATTTAGCAATTTAGCAGCTATTCCGCGTAAATCAAATCATGAAGAAGCGGTAAGTAATTTTTTGAAAGAACGTGCTTTATCTTTTGGTTGCAAGGTAGTTCAAGATGAAAAATTTAATTTAATCATTGATAAAGAAGCAGCAAAAGGCTGTGAAGCTTGGCCACGTGTAATCATTCAAGGTCATATGGATATGGTATGCGTAGCAGCTGAAGGTGTGCAATATGATCCACTTACAAGCCCTATTAAAATTATCAATGATGGTGAATTTTTACGTGCTGATGGTACTAGTCTTGGTGCTGATGATGGTATCGGTGTAGCAGCAGCTATGTATTTATTACAACAAGATTTCAATCATGGTCCTATTCGTGCTATTTTCACTGTAGATGAAGAACAGGGTATGACTGGGGCAAAAGCATTAGATGCTAAATATTTATTAGATGCAAAATATCTTATAAACTGTGATTCTGAAGCTTTTGATGTGCTCACTTTATCTAGTGCAGGCAGTGTAAATGTCGATGCAGAACGTCGCATTACATGGCATAAACCAGAACATCGTTCTGCTTATAAATTTGTAGTCAAAGATTTACAGGGTGGTCATTCTGGTGAAGCTATTAATTGTGGTTATGCTAATGCTGTAAAAATCATTGCTCAAGCAATTAATAGCATTATGAAAAAAACAGAAATTGAACTTGCAAGTATCAGCAGTTTAAAAGCAAGAAATGTAATTCCATCAGAAGCTGAATTTGTATTCACTTCCCCACTTTCCAATGTGAAGGTATTTGATGTAGTAGTAGCTGAAATCACAGATTATTTAAAAGCTGCTTATGGCAATGTAGAAAAGAATTTCACAGTTACTTGTGTTCCTTGTGAGCTTCCAGAACGTGTAATGTCTGAAGAAGATGCAAGCAGTATTGTGGACTTCATTAATTTGAGCATGACTGGCGTGCTCAAGATGTCTCAAGTTGAAGAAGGCTTAGTAGAATTATCTGCAAATATCGGTCCTGTTGTTACTAAAGAAAATGCAGTGGAAATATCTGTATTCCCAAGAAGTGCTGTAGATGCATTGACTAGAGAAATTGCAAATATTTATATTCAATTAGGTAAACGCTGTGGTATTCGCGTTGTAAGTGGAGAACCTGCTCCTGGTTGGCCTGCAAATTCAGATAGCCAATTAAAACATGTAGTATTAGAAACTTTCAAAGAACAAAATGGTTTTGATATGAAAGCAAAATCCATTCATGCAGGTCTTGAATGTAGCTATTTCTATGCTAAAAATCCAAACTTAGATATAATTTCTATTGGACCAAACAACATAGATATTCATAGCCCAAATGAAAGATTGGAATTAAAAACATTAGTTCCTCATGTAAAATTAATTAAAGGCGTTATGGAAAAATTAGATAAATAATGGTTAATGTTCGTTTTTCTTTTGTGTAAAAGAAAAATGAACCAAAAAGAAAACCACCGCAGATAAAATTTTAGCTTTGAAAAACATTATCATTTCATACAATGCTTAAAACTCGCTTTGCTCAGACAGTTAAGCAAAAGGCGTATTCAATGATAATGTTTTTCAATAATCTTGCGATTACCGCTAAATTTTATAATGCGGAAATAGATTACGTATTATTAGAAAAATTTCCTCATAGTATAGATATTATATTTATTGTATAAGATTTATATTATGAGGATTTTTTATTATTAGTTTTTAAATAAAAAATAATAAGCAAATATTCCTCACGTTAGCAATTTTTTGGTAGCTGAAAGCTATTGGGAATTATAAAATCATATCTATGAATTTAGCTCTACTGTTTGAACGAAGTGAGTTTAGAGCGTTATAGATGTGGTTTTATAATGGACAAAGAAAAATTGGTATCGGGAGGTAGAGTTCTTTTGTTACTTTTCTTGCTCATGAAAGAAAAGTAAGCATAAAAATGTAGGTGTTCATTTCTTTGGTGGCAAAGAAACGAATCAAAGAAAGCCACCGCAGATAAAATTTTAGCTTTGAAAAAATATATAGGCATTCATTTTCTTTAGTGATAAAGAAAACGAATCAAAAGAAACTATCCGCTCACGCACTTTTTACTTTGTCAAAGATAAAAATATGTCAACAACGTTCTAAACTCGCAAGGCTCAAACAGTAGAACTAAAGACGTAGTCATATTTTTATCTTTGCCAATAGCCTTATGGCTACCATAAAAAGATGCTAAAATGCGGGAAAAAATAGGTATTATTAGAAAATTTTCCTCATAAGATGTAGGAGTTCATTTCTTTAATGGTAAAGAAACGAACCAAAGAAACCGCCTCGCGATATTGATTTTATTAACCTATGGCTACCGTAAAAGTCTGCTAACGCGAGGAAAGTTACAGATTATAATTTCCCTGTAATATAGATTTTATAATAGTAATATAAGATTTATATTATAGGGAATTTTTTATTATTAGTTTTTAAATAAAAAATAATAAGCAAATGTTCCTCACGTTAGCGAATTTTTCAGTAGATATAGGTGTTCATTTCTTTGGTGGCAAAGAAACGAACCAAAGAAAGCCACCGCAGATAAAATTTTAGCTTTGAAAAAAATTATCATTTCATACAAAGCTTAAAACTCGCTACGCTCAAACAGTTAAGCAAAAGGCGTATTCAATGATAATATTTTTCAATAATCTTACGATTACCACTAAATTTTATAATGCGGAAAAATAACAAATTATTTATTGATAAGTTTGATGGTTAGCGTAAAAAGATGCTAAAATAGGGGAAAAATTTGGTGTTATTAAAGATTTTCCTCATAGTATAGATTTTATATTTATAATATAAGATTTATATTATGGTGATTTTTCTATTTTTATAAATAGGTATTTACATATTGTTTTAAAGTAAATAATATATTTTACTTATGGATGAATATATGATAATATAAGGTCAAGGTTGAACGAGATGTTAATTAAGAAATTATAAATAAGATAATTTATGAAAGAAGGCTTTATATTATGATTAGAAAAGTTCCTGTACCTACTGCTGGGGTGATGCTTGGATTGGCGGCTCTTGGCAATTTGCTTGCACCATATTCTATGATTTTGAAATATGCTTGCGGTATTAGTTCTGCGTTTTTAGGGGTGTTGTTATTTAGCAAAATTATTTTACATCCGCAGATGATGAAAAATGATTTGAATGGAAATTCTATTTTTGCCAGTGTGTTTGCTACTTTCTTTATGGCGATTATGCAACTTTGCACTTATACTTTTCCGTTTGCACCTATAGCTAGTGAAGTAGTTTGGTATGGGGCGATTTGTGGTCATTTTATGTTGATGGCGTGGTTTACTTATCGCTATATCATCAATTTTGAATTAAGAGATGTTTTTCCAACATATTTTATAGCGTATGTAGGTATCGTGGTAGCGTCTGTTACAGCGCCTACTTTTAATCATCACAATTTAGGTGAATATATTTTCTGGTTTGGTTTCACTATGTATATGATATTATTCGCTCTTGTTACTATCCGTTATTGCAGTAAACATGCAATCGCTGAACCAGCAAAACCTTTATTTTGTATCTATACTGCACCAATGAGTTTAAGTTTAGCGGGTTATCTTGCTTGTGTTGCTGATAAATCTTTAATCATGATTGTGATTATGCAGATATTAGCTCAAGGTTTATTTGTGGCAGTGCTTACACAGATGCCAAAACTTTTAAAATTAAAATTCTATCCTAGCTATGCAGCATTTACTTTTCCATTTGTTATCACTGCGATTGCACTTCGTCAGACTGTTAGTTATTTAAATGAAATCAATATAGCAGTACCTAGCATTTTAAATTATGTAGTAGGAGTAGAAACTATCTTAGCTACAGCGATTGTAACTTATGTGTTTATCAGATATTTGAAATTCTTACATGAACAAATGATTGTAAATATGGGGGATAGAGCAAAAACTGTTTTTGGTACTATAACTAATATTGTTAAATAATGAAGCCTTCAAAATTCTAAGAATATACCTTAATACTATTTAGGTTTAGATTTTATATCTAAACCTATTTTTTTTATTTTTATGACAAAAATAAAAAGACAAGTAAAATACTTGTCTTTATGATATAATTCTTGGCATAGGGAATAAATTGATGTGTCATGCCTCTCTTTTAGGGAGGTGGTAAATATGACGAATTATGAAGTATTGTCTTTGATAATATCTTTATTAACGCTTATATTTACTATACTTTCTTATTTTAATTGATTTTAAAATAAAAAAGAAGCCATCTTGATGGACAGCCTCTTCTTCAACAATAACACTATAAGAAGAGGGCTGACATCGGCAAACATCAGTGTATTCTCTTCTTTGTTTATTATACTACAATGAATATGGCAAAACAAGTTGAATTAATTTAGATATTATATTAGGTATTATAATTGATTTGTTTTAACTAAGGACTGGATATTATTATCAAAAAGCATTTTGCCAAATAGTACATAGATGGTATAATATAGCTATTGTTTTTAACTATTTATAATTTGTATATATAAGAAAGGATGGAAATGAATGGTTGAATCAGCATGGTCGCTATTGCCTCCGATAATTACCATAGTATTGGCTTTGGCGACAAAAGAAGTATACATGTCGTTGATTGTGGGTATCTTTGTAGGGGCTTTAATGTTCACAGGCTTTGATTTATTAGCTGCTATTGATACATTTTTTGCAATTATGTCCGATAAAGTTGGCGGAAATGTATATATTTTAGTATTTTTGGTCTTATTAGGTATTATTGTAGCAGCTATTGCTCGCTCTGGTGCTTCTCGTGCTTATGGTGAATGGGCAGCAAGTGCAATCAGAGGAAAACGCAGTTCCTTACTCGTTACTTCTATCTTAGGGGTAGTTATCTTTATCGATGACTATTTTAACTGCTTGACTGTAGGTACAGTTATGCGACCTGTTACAGATAAATTCAATGTAACTCGTGCAAAACTCGCTTATATCATTGATGCTACAGCAGCACCAATTTGTATTATCGCTCCAGTATCTAGCTGGGCAGCAGCAGTTAGTTCTTCACTTCCAGAAGACAGTGCTATTGATGGTTTCTCCTTATTCTTGCAGACAATTCCTTTTAATATGTATGCATGGTTTACTATTATCTTTATGTTGTTCTTGATTTGGACAGGTAAAGATTTTGCTGCTATGAAAACTTTAGAGAAAAAAAGCGGCGGCAAATTAGTAATTCCTGAAGAATATAAAGAAGAAAAAATGGAAGCAGTAGGTAATGGTAAAATCTTAGATTTATTATTACCACTTATCGTTTTAATCGGTGGTTGTATCTTCGGTATGCTTTACACTGGTGGTATTTTAGAAGGTGCTAGTGTATCTGATGCTTTTGCAAATTGTGAATCTGCCAGAGGTCTAGTAATTGGTTCCTTTATCGCTTTAGTATTCACATTTTTACTCTATGTACCACGTGGGGTGCTTCGCTTTGGTAAATTCTGTGAATGTTTTAACCAAGGTTTTAGAGCTATGACTCCAGCTATCTTTATCTTATGTCTTGCTTGGAGCTTATCTGGTGTTTGTGGTGAAGATTATTTAAATATCGGCGGTTATGTTGGCGGTATCGTATCTAATAATGCTACTGTAGGTATGTTCATGCCAGCAGTATTCTTCCTTGTAGCTATCGGTCTTGCTTTTGCTACTGGTACTTCTTGGGGTACATTTGGTATCTTGATTCCTATCGCACTTGCTGTAGTATCTACTGATCCTCATCTATTAGTAGTTACAGTAGCAGCAGTATTGGCTGGTGCTGTAGGTGGTGACCATGTATCACCAATATCTGATACAACTATCTTAGCTTCTGCGGGGGCTCAATGTAGTCATATCGATCATGTAAGTACACAGGTTCCATATGTAATCGTAGTAGCTAGTTGTGCATTTGTAGGTTATTTAGTAGCTGGTATTGCTGGTAATGGTTGGATTGGTGTAGTATCTGGTTTTGTTTTATTAGCTATAGCTATGATTTATATTTATAAAGTTTTAATGAAAGATTAATAAAGATTAATTAAGAAAACTCTAGGATTTATATTCTAGAGTTTTTTATATCTAAGTTTATATTTGATATTATTAGGAAATTTATATTTTTTTGTAAAATATAAATATAAAATAAGGAAATAATATAGTAGTGGATTTTTACATATATATGATATAATATAGAATTAGTTAAGAATGGATTTATAAATTAATAATAAAATTTGTGGAGGATTTTATGGGAAGATTTTATAAAAAAGCGATAGTTACAGCTTTATTAGTATCAGCATTATCAACTACAGCTTTTGCAGCGCCAGAAGATGTATATACAAATATTGCTGATAGTGCAGTGATTATGGATGCAACAGATACATCAGTGTTTAAACCAGCAGCTATTAAATCATTAACAGATTATGATGAACATTATCGTTTATATAAATATGACACGATATCAATTAGAATTATAGGCTACAAAGATGCTCAAGGCTTGGATAGCATTATGATCGGTACAGATGGCTATGTAAATTTACCTTATGCAGGTAGCGTGAAATTAGCAGGTCTAACTATTGAAGAAGCAAAACAAGTATTGACTGCAAAATTTGGCAGATATATTAAAATACCAGATATGTCAATAATCGTCACTAATTATGGACCTAGAAAAGTACAGGTATTAGGAGAAGTGAATGTTCCAGGTACAGTGGAATTAGCTTCTGATGATATGAATGTATTATCTGCTATTTCTAGAGCTGGATGGGTGACTACATATGGTCGTATCAAAAAAGTACAGGCCATTCGCATAGATGATGGTGTTATGTATGTGAAAGAAGCCAATATTAAAGATTATATAGAAAAACATGATATCAGTCAGAATTTTGCCTTAGAAGATGGAGATATCTTATATATTCCTAAATCTAATAAAATCGACTTCCATAAAGACGTATTACCACTTATCAATGTATATAGTACGTATAGAGCTTTGACTGATTAATTAGGAGTGAAATAATGGATATAAATAATGCAAATGATAATGATACAATTGATTTAAAAAAATTGTTTTCTTTAATGATCGAAAAGAAAAAGATAGTTCTAGCGATAATAGTAGTTTGTACTCTTATTGCTACTATAGTTGCTTTTGTCTTGCCGAAGTCTTATCAATCTACCACACTTGTACGTGTAAAATCTAACAACAGCTCTACTATGGCTGGTTATGAAGCTATGGCAGCTGGGTTTGGCATAGATATAGGGGGAGGAAGTTCCGGTTCACCTGAATCTTATATAGAACTTATGAAATCTCGTGAAGTTTTGGAACCTATTATTGCTGAATTAGATTTGCCTGATGAAGACAAAGAAAAATTAACAGTAGCAGGTTTTGCAAAGAAAAATTTGGAAGTTACTAATATTAAAAAGACAGATTTAATAACTATAGCTGCTTATGGCAAGACTCCAGAGGAAGCACAGATGATTTCTCAAGGAGTAGCAGATAATTTCTTAGCTTTGATGACTAAATTAAATAAAGAAGATAATTCTTCTGTGTTAAAATTTCTTGATGAACGTATAAAAATTGCCAAAGAAGAGATGGAAACAGCGGAAAATAAATTGCAAGCATATCAACAGGAACATAAAATCTATGCACCTGATGAACAAGCGAAAGCTATTATTACTAATTTAAATACTTATGATACAACTATAGCCCAGCTTCAAGCACAAAGTGAAGGTGATAGTGCAAAACTCGCTGGTGTGACTAGTCAATTGGAACAGCAAAATGCATCTTTATTAGAATATAATGTATCTGATAATACAAATATCGGCAATATCCGTGAGTCTATAGTCAATAAACGTGTAGAACTTGTAGGACTTCAGCAACAATTTACTGATGAACATCCAGATGTGATTAAAGCGAAAGAAGAATTAAATAGTCTCGAAAAATCATTGTCAGATGAGATTGTCAAAGCTGTAAATTCTCAATCAGTGACTTTAAGTCCAGTACAAGCGAGCCTCTTAAAAGATAAAATCAGTACAGAAGTGCAGATATCTGTAAATAATGCTTCTTTGGAAGCTCTGAAAGCAAAACAAGCAGAAGCTCAAGAGAATATAGCTACATTATCTGCTGATAGCGTGGAATATATGCGTTTAGAACGCAATGCTAAAATTACAGGTCAAGTATATACTTCTCTTGTACAGAACTATGAACAGACTAGAATACAAGAAGCGAAGGACTCTATGGATATTCAGATCATTGATGCAGCAGATTTGCCAAAAGAAGATATGCCAGCTAAGCCAAATAAAAAATTAATTGTAGTTATTGGCTTTGTCTTAGGTATAATGTTCAGCTTTGGTTATACTTTATATAATTATAGTAGAAGATATGGTTTATAATAGGAAATAGATGTAAAAGGAGAAGTATAGATTTAAAGATAAATATGGCTTCTCCTTTTATACTATAATTAAAAATAAATGCAATGTAGGTGAATTTATTGGTACAAAATTATAAAACTAATCTAAAACAGAATATCCGCATAATTTGGTCCGGTATATCACTGATGTCAGATTATCTGGCGATATTATTAGCAGAGATGATAGCGATGTATTTTAGTGAAGAAAATCTTCGTTATATAGATTTATTTATCGTTATACCGTTTATTTATATAGCTTTTATCGCTGCTGCTAGGACTTATCGTCGTACTATTCCTTTTTGGCAAAGAGTAGAATCGCTTTTTTATAGTAGTATTTATAGTATTATTGCTATTTTATTGTTCTTTTTTGTAAGCGCTAATTCTACTGAACATAGTATAGCTTTTTTAGCATTACTTTGGTTAGCTAGTTTTATATGTCTGATAATTGTGCGTTATTTATTGAAACGTATATTAGATGAAAGAAAAATATTTAAGATACCTTTATTAATTATTGGGGCTCAAGAAGAAGCTTTAGCTTTTACGAGAAGCATAAATAATGATATAGGAATGAGTTCTTATAAAATAGTAGGTTTAATCAGTGATAAAACTCCTATAAAAGGATTAGAAAATTATTCGCTATTAGGTGATTTTAAGGATATTGAAAAGATAATTAAAACTACAGGGATAAATAATGTATTGATAGCTATTCCTTATTTAGAACAAGTAAAAATGCAGAATATTATTCATCGCGTACAGCCATTAGTAAAAAATATCTGTATCATTCCTAATCTTACATCTATCCCTATGGGGGGAATAGATGTAGAAACATTTTTTACGGAAAAAATCATGCTTATTCGTGTGCGCAATAATTTAGAGCGCAAATTTAATCGTATTATTAAATATTTATTTGATATGATATTGACTATAGTAGGAACAATTTGTATTTTTCCTATTTTAGTTATTATAGCTATATGGATATATAAAGATTCTCCAGGACCTGTGATATTTAAACATATGCGAGTAGGCAAAGATGGTAAAGAGTTCCCTTGTTATAAATTTCGTTCTATGTGTGTAGATGCTAAAGAAAAATTAGAAGAATTATTGCAAAATGATCCTGAGGCAAGAGCTGAATGGGAACGAGATTTTAAATTAAAACATGATCCTAGAATTACAAAATCGGGAGCTTTTTTGCGTAAGACTAGTCTTGATGAATTGCCACAGATTTTTAATGTATTAAAAGGTGAAATGAGTCTTGTTGGTCCAAGACCTATAATTAAAGCAGAGATGGAACGTTATGGTAATTATATCGATGATTATTTAATGGTAAGACCAGGTATAGCAGGAATGTGGCAATGTAGTGGTCGTAATGATATAGATTATACAGAGCGTGTGCATATGGATAGTTGGTATGTGCGCAATTGGTCTGTATGGCTTGATATAATGATTTTATGGAGAACATTTAAAGCAGTATTTGCAAAAAAAGGAGCTTATTGATCGATGAAAATTATTATTTTAGCAGGCGGTGGAGGTACTAGATTATTTCCTTTATCTAGAGATTGTTATCCCAAACAATTTCTACATGTAATCGGAGATAAATCTTTACTTGCCCAAACTATAGAGAGATTTTTAGGCTTAGTAGAAGCAAACGATATTATTATTGTAACAAATGAACGTTATATTTTTCATGTACAAGCAGAATTAAAAACTATAAATGCACAAGGAGCTCATATTATCACTGAACCTATAGGAAGAAATACAGCTCCTGCTATTGCCTTAGCACAGAGTTATTGTCAAGATGTATTGCAATGTGATGATGATGAGATATTATTTGTTAGTCCATCGGATCATTTAATTAAACCAATAGATGTTTTTCAAAATTTAATAAGAAATGCTCAAGATGTAGCTAAAGATAGTGTAGTAACTTTAGGAATTAAACCTACAAAACCAGAAATTGGTTATGGTTATATTGAAGCGGAGAAAAATAATAACTTAGCTAAAAAAGTTATTTCTTTTAAAGAAAAACCAGATTTGGCTACAGCTAAAGAATATATCGCTTCTGGTAATTATTATTGGAATGGTGGTATGTTTATGTTTAGTATAGCTACTATGCAGGCTGAACTCACTAAATATATGCCAGCAATAATAGACATTACCCAAAATGGCTATCAATATACAATAGATAATTTTGCAAATATGCCAGATATATCTATTGACTATGCGGTAGCAGAAAAATCACAAAAGATGATGATGATACCAATGGAAAATATCTATTGGAATGACATCGGTAGTTTTGATGCCATCGCAGAAGTACTTTCTGATAAGGATAAAAATGTATTTAAAGGTGATATTTTAGCGGAAAATTGTACAGATACGATGATTATTGGTGATAATCGTCTAATAGCTGGTATTGATTTAGAAAATTTAATGATCATTGATACTCCAGATGCACTTCTTGTAGCAAAAAAAGGTGAAAGTCAAAAAGTAAAAAATATAGTGAATAAGCTTAAACAAAATAAAAGAAAAGAAGCAAAAGAAAATGTCACTATGTATCGCTCGTGGGGAAAATATACTTTACTTACTGAAAGTGAAGGTTATAGAGTACGTAAAATAGAAATGGATCCAGGGGCTTCGCTTACTATGCAGATGCATTATCATCGCAGTGAGCATTGGACAGTCATCTCTGGTACAGGTAAGATCATTATCAATGATCGGGAAAGTATTTTTACCGAAAATCAAAGTACTTATATTCCTATGGGAGTAAAACATAAATTATCTAATCCAGGGAAAATACCTTTGATTATTATAGAGGTTCAATCTGGTAAATATATTAATGATGATGATATTGTAGTTTTTGAATAGTTAAAAAAGATGTAGGTGAATTTATTAAATGAAAATAGCAGTGGTATGTGATTGGCTTGTAACTTATGCGGGAGCTGAAAAGGTTTTAGAGCAGATATTAAATATCTATCCAGAAGCTGATTTATTTGCTTTGGTTGATTTTCTAGATGAAGATAAGAGAGGTTTTATTAAACATAAAAAAGTAACGACATCATTTATTCAACATTTACCAAAAGCTAAAACTAAATATAGAACTTATTTGCCTTTAATGCCACTTGCTATTGAACAATTAGATTTATCAAAATATGATTTAATTATATCTAGTTCTCATTGTGTAGCAAAAGGAATTATGACAGGACCGAATCAAGTACATATATCATATGTACATTCTCCGATTCGTTATGCTTGGGATTTACAACATCAGTATTTGAAAGAAGCAGGTTTGACGAAAGGGTTAAAGGGCTGGTTAGCTAAAATAATTCTTCATTATATGAGAATTTGGGATACAAGAACAAGTAATGGAGTAGATTATTTTATAGCTAATTCTAAATTTATAGCGAAACGTATTTGGAAATGTTATCGAAGAGAAGCTGATGTAATTTATCCGCCAGTTAATGTTGAAGCATTTGAGTATTGTGATCAAAAAGAGGATTTTTATTTAACGGCATCTAGAATGGTTCCATATAAAAAAATGGACTTAATAGTGGAAGCATTTACGCAGATGCCAGATAAAAAGTTAATTGTAATAGGGACAGGACCTGACTTTAATAAAATACAAAAGATAGCTCAAGGTCATGATAATATAAAATTAATGGGATATCAGCCGTTTAGTGTATTAAAAGAACATATGCAAAAAGCAAAAGCTTTTGTTTTTGCAGCGGAAGAAGATTTTGGAATAACACCAGTTGAAGCACAGGCTTGTGGAACACCTGTAATTGCTTATGGTAAAGGTGGAGCATTAGAAACAGTGAGAGGATTGGAAGTAAAAGATAATCCTACGGGGGTATTTTTTTATAAACAAAATGAAGAAAGTTTGATAAAAGCAATAAGTTATTTTGAAAATAATTTAGAAAAAATACGATTTGAAGATTGTAGAAAAAATGCTTTAAATTTTAGTATAAACAAGTTTAGAATTCAAATGAATAAGTATATCAATATACTATTTGAAAATATAAAATAAGGTGCATTATTTATGGAACAAAATAAAAATTTTAATTGGATATCTTCTTTAAGAGGTATAGGCGCTTTTTTAGTATTTTTTAGTCATTTACCAATTATTTTTCCTAATGATTTAGGATTTGTTATAGGAAGAATAGGTGTAGTTATTTTTTTGATGATGAGTGGATATTTAGCTGTTAGTTCTAGATTTAAATATACTAAAAAAGAGTATTTATTTAATAGATTTGTAAGGATGTATCCAGTTTATTGGGTATTATTAATTATCATAACATTATTGTCATCTGATATAAGTCTAGTAAGATTTTTAACAAATATAACATTATTTTCTAAATTTATGGGACAACCAGAGATTATAGGTGCTAGTTGGATGATGCCTATACAGGTGCTTTTTTTCATACTAATACTTTTTTTAGTAAAAAAAGTATTAGTATGATATTAGAAGGTAATGCTAATTTAATTATTAATAAATATATTTATTGTTGGGGAGTAATAGCAATTATATTGGCTATATTAAGAATGATTTTTCAAAAACCATTTCCAGTAGCATTAGCCTTATTGATTATAATTGCTTTTTTAGGAGTAATATATAGATATGATAAAACTAGAAATTTTATAAAATATTTAATTTTATTTGAGATTATATTATTGATATCTGTAAGTATAGCTTATTCAAATAGTAGTTCTTATTTTATAGCGTATAATTTGGGAATAGTTTTTTTTATTATAGCTGATTATAAAAATATTAATTTTACATTAGCTAATAAATTAGGAGATATTAGTTTTACATTTTTTTTAGGGGGAGATATTTCTGCAAAAATAATATATCTTTTCATAGAAAGAGATTATATGATGAATAATATAGTTATATTTTGTATATTACAATTTGTAGTTAATATATTATTGGCTTTTATTGTAACTAAATATATAGAGAAACCATTGCATAAAAATTTAATTAGATTAATATAATATTTAAGTAAAACATTTATAATAAAAAGGAAGATAAAATATGAAAATTATTGTTTTAAGTGATTTTGCTTTTATTAATGGTGGAAATGCAAAAGTAGCATTGCAAACATCAGTTGACTTAGCAAAACAAGGATATGATGTTACTTTATTTGCAGGTGCAGGTCCTATCGCTGATTTTTTAAAAAATATATCAAATTTAGAAGTAATATGCTTAAATCAATATGATATATTATCTGATCCAAATAGAATACGAGCTATTATAAATGGATTATGGAATTTTAAAGCTAGAAAAGCTTTTAAATGTTTATTAAAAACTTTTAATAGAGAGGATACAATAATTCATATCCATAGTTGTTCAAAAGTATTATCTAGTTCATGTGTACAGGTAGCAAATAAAATGGGATTTAAAATAATATATCATTTACATGATTATGGAATTGCATGTCCAAATATGGGATTTTATAATTATAAAAAAGATTGTATTTGTAAGAAAAAAGCAATGAGTATTCAATGTTTAATTAGTAATTGTGATTCAAGAAATTATTTTCATAAAGTATGGCGATATATAAGACAATTTATCCAAATGAAGATAGCAAAGATGCCAAGTGAAATATCAGCTTTTATAGCTGTTTCTAATTTTAGTATGAATATATTGAATCCATATTTAAAAAATAAAAAAAATGTATATATAATAGAGAATAAAATAAATGGAATTTTAGATGATAAAAAGATAGATGTATCTAAAAATAAAAATATTATATTTATAGGAAGATTATCTCCAGAAAAGAATCCTGTTATTTTAGCAAAAATTACTAAAATGATTGATGTTCCTGTGATTTTTATAGGAAGTGGTCAGTGTGAAAGAGAAATACAAGATATTAATAAGAAAGCTGTAATAACGGGATGGCTTAATAAAACCGAAATGAGAGAATATATAGAACAAGCACGAGTATTAGTGCTAACATCTTCATGGTATGAAACACAAGGAATGGTGGTAGCAGAAGTAGGGAAAAATGGAATACCTTCTATAGTACCTAGTAATAATGCAGCAACTGATTTTGTGATAGATGAATATAATGGGTTGATTTTTAAGAATAAAGATATAAATTCATTAAAATATATGATAAATAAAATTTTAGATGATGATTTCGTAAAATATTTAGGGGATAATGTTTATAATTATTATAAACAAGATCAAAATAATGTAGACTATATAACAAAACTTGTAACTATATATAAAGTGGTATTGAGAAAAGATAATATTTAAGATAAATAATATTATTTGTGAGGTTTAGTATGCGTTTAGAAAAAAATTTAAATAAATTAGACATAATAGATAAATTTTTTGTTATTTGGTCATTTTTTATTCCAATAACGTCTTTTGTGTTAATGCCTAGTGTAAAAGGCTCATTGATATCATATATATTAGCATTTATAAGTCCGTTAATAATATTATTTAAAAGAAGAAATTTTTTAAAAAAATATATAATATATTTTGGAGGAGTTGCATATATATGGTTAGCTTTTTTTTGTTTATCACAATTAGGTAATCATATATATAATATTAACATATCTGATTTAATATTGATAAGCAATGAAACAAGTGATATTAAAGTTTTTAGAAATAGTATTTTTACTCAAACTTTATATTTATTACCGTGTATATTATTATATTTATATTGTAAAAATTTTTATAATACAAAATGGGATAAATGGATAGTGTATTCGGGATGGTTGTTTTCTGTTATAGGATTATATTTTTGGGTATATTCTTTATTAACAGGAGAAAATGGAGATATTATTTCGAATAGGGTTTTTGCTGATAGTACAGAAGTTACTAATATTCCACAGGGTGTAGATATTTTATCTATAGGATTTCAAAGAGTACAAAGTTTGTCAGGTGAACCATCTATGTATGCTTTTACTATATTACCATATATAATATTTGCAATACATCGAAAAGCTAATAAGATACTAATAGCAACAATGATATTATCATTATTGTTATCGGTATCTACAACAGGTTTTTTAGGTATATTAATATATATAATATGTGTATTATTCTTTTCAAAAATTAATAAAAAATATATAAAAAATTTAATTATATTTATTGGAATATTAATTTTTATATATTTTTTGTTTTCTGTATATATAGATGAGATTGTTATGAATATAATTATAAATAAAATTACAGCAGATTCTACAAATGTTTCAGGAGTAGAACGAAGTGCAAACATAATTGATAATATTATATATTGGAGTAATTTAGATAATATAAATTTTTTATTTGGTATAGGATTTGGTGTCATACGTTCTACTGATTTATTGACTACATTTCTAGTAAATATAGGTCTAATTGGTACTTTGTTATTTGCGTATTTTTATTTAAGAAAAATAACGTTAAGAAATCTTACAATGAAAAAAATAGGTGATAATGCGATATTATTAGTTTTATTTATAACATCAATGATATCTGTTCCTGAATTTAGTTATTTATCTTTTTGGTTATTTTTAGGATTAATTAATAGTAAAAATAATTAAAATTTAAATTATAGGAGAAAATATTAATGGGAAAAATTGTTATTAATGGAAAGGACTTTTTAAAAGAAAATAAAAGGGGAGTACAACGATATACAATAGAAATAATTTGTGCTTTAGATAAATACCTAGAAGATATAGATGTAGAAGTATTAGTTCCATATAAAAATAAAGATATCCCTAAGTTTAAAAATATAAAAATAAAAGAATATGGTTCATGGTTACCTTTTAAAGGTTGGCAGTATATAGCTTATCAGTATTATATTTGGAAAAATAATGCGTTAGATATTTCTTTGTCAGCAGATGTAGCACCATTATTTAATCCAGGAATAATAGCGATTCATGATATGAGATTTAATAGAAATAAAAATAAAGTAAAAGGAATAAAAAATTTTTTAAAGCATAGGTATAAATTATATACTAGTTATTTAGTAGCTAAAAATTCTAAACATATTATAACGGTATCTGAATTTCAAAAAAAAGAAATTGAAAAGTATTATAGAATGGATAGTAGTAAAATATCTGTCATATATAATGCATGGGAACATTTAAAGAATATAAAAATAGATGATAATAAACTAAATGAAAAATATAATAATATAATAGATAAAGATTTTTATTTTTTCTTAGGTGGTAAGGAAGAAAATAAAAATTTAAAATGGATAGTAAAAGTAGCACAAAAGAATAAAGATAAACTATTTGTAATGGCAGGACCAGAGGCAGATAGTTTTAATAGTAAAGATGATAGTATAGATATTAATAAAGTAAAGAATATAAAAAGTATAGGATATATATCAGATGAAGAAATAGGATTTTTTATGAAAAACTGTAAAGCATTTATTTTTCCTTCTATTTATGAGGGCTTTGGTATACCTCCATTAGAGGCTTTATATTTTGGTGCAAAAGTATTATGTTCTAATAGTAGTTGTTTACCAGAGATATATGAAGATTGTGTAGCATATTTTGATCCATATGATTATGGTGTGAATCTAGATAAGCTTTTGAATGAAAAGGTGTCTAGTTCTAAAAAGATTTTAGAAAAATATTCATGGAGTAAAAGTGCTCGATATTTATTAAAGATAATAAATAAATATAGGTAAAAAATGGTTTTCATATTATTAAAGATGGTACTAATAGAAATAATTAGAAGGGAAAATAGTAATAAATGTATAGTGGAGATTATATACATATAGCAATGGCTTTTACGGACAAAACTGGGCTTTATAGTAAAAATATTGGAGCAACAATAACATCTATATTGACAAATACAAATCATAAGGTTTATATACATTTACTTTGTGATGAAACATTATCAAATGAAAATTATATTAAATTTAATGAATTAGTATGTCAATATGGACAAAAAATAAAGTTTTATAATATAAATTTAGATAATAAATCAAAACTAATAAAGAGTAAGGAATTAAATAGAGTTTCAAAGGGATCTTTGTATAGGTTAATGATTCCTGAATTGATTGATGTAGAAAAAGTAATTTATTTAGATTCAGATTTAATTGTTAACTTAGATATATCAACATTATGGAATATAAATATTAAAAATTATATATTAGGAGCTGTATTAGATATAGAATCTTCTAGAAATGATAAGAGATTTAAAAAGTTTTATGAAAGTATTAATGTTGATTTAAATAGGTATTTTAATGCAGGTGTAATAATTTTTAATTTAAATAAATTAAGAAATTTTGATTTACTAAATAAAAGTATTGAATTTTTTAGTAATAAACTTGATGTACCGCATTTAGACCAAAGCGTATTAAATTACTTTTTTAAAGATAATGATGTTAAATTATTAGATAAAAAATATAATATTATAGTGTCAGATGAATTAATGAAAATAAATATTAAAGAAAAAAAAATAGATAATGTTAGTGGAATATATCATTTTGCAGGTGTTGGAAAACCTTGGAATGGAATATGTAATGAATATGATAAATTATATTGGAAATATTTAATATTAAGTCCATGGGGTGAAAAAGAAAATTTATTAAATTATATCGAATTAATAAATTTTCAAGAAAGAGCATTAGAAGGTTTTTTAGATACGCAAAATATCTATAGTAAGAAAATTTTTATAGAAAAATCTTTAAAAAGAATAATAAAAGAAATATATAATTATTTAAAAAAATAATTAATGGTAAGGGGATAAATATGAATGAAAAAATAAGTATTATAATACCTATTTATAATGCTGAAAAATATTTAGAGAGATGTTTAAATTCGATAACAGGGCAAACTCTAAAAAATTTAGAAATAATTTTAGTTAATGATGGAAGTACAGATAAAAGTGAAATGATTTGTAAAAATTTTGCAATAAAAGATAATAGAATACGTATTATTAATATAAAAAAATCGGGAGTATCTATTGCTAGAAATATAGGAATAAATTTATCAACTGGTAACTGGATAGGGTTTGTAGATGCAGATGATTGTATTGAAAATGATATGTATGAAATTTTATATAGTAATGCTATTAAATATAATGTAAATATTTCTGTATGTGGATATAACAGAGCGTTTAAATATAATGGAATTATTGAGTTGAATAAGGTTGTATTAGATACAAATTGTGTGAAACTTAATTATAAAGAAGCAATGGAAAGTTTATTAAGTAATGCAAAAGATTTTGCAACAGCTAATTGGAATAAATTATATAAAAAGAATTTTATTGGGGATATAAGGTTTGATGAGACGATAACTAATGGGGAAGATTTGTTATTTAATTTTTATATCCTTTCAAAAAATAAAAAAGATGTTATTTTTGATAAAAGAAAAAAATATAATTATTTTTTTAATGAAGGTAGTGCTTCTATAAAAAAAATTTTTAATAAAAATCTTTTAACAGAGGCAAAAAGTTGGAATTTAATATATAATAAAAGTTTAAGTGATGAATTATTTTATTTAAATAAAAGTATAAAAGAACATTATATAAATACATTGTATTATTTAATATCTAAGTGTTTTAAAACCGATAAAACAAATTTTAGAAAAGTATATATTGAATTAAAGGAGAATTATATAAATGATATAGACTTTTCTAATATATCTTATGGAAAGGTATTTTTGAAATTAATTATATTAAAAATGATAAATTTATTTATATGATAGATTGTATAATGAAGTGCGACACCTAGAAAAATAAAAAACTCATTATGAATTTTCGTGTAAAATAAAGTTATCACACAAAACCTACACAAAAGGAAAATTCATAATGAGCTATCATCATCTTACCATATCTGAACGTATTCGTATAGAGGTTCTTTCTATATTAGATTATTCTACTCGTTTTATTGCTAAATTTTTGCATCGTCATCATTCTACTATTGCTCGAGAACTATCTCGTAATAAAATTGAAAATGAATATATCTCTTCATCTGCTCACAATAAATATCTTGAACGTCGTAAAAATTCTTCTTGCTCTAGTAAATACAATGATGTTCTTTCTAATCTTATTTCTGAAAAATTACATGAAAACTGGTCTCCAGAACAGATTTCTAATGCACTTTTAAATGGTAAACTTTCTTTTAAAACTATTTATAATTGGATTTATAT
>ENA-OWOA01000118-OWOA01000118.1-gut-metagenome-genome-assembly--contig:-NODE-118-length-25011-cov-8.044116_pt1 | contig 25011 bp, 24 predicted proteins | sample MGYA00248251_ERZ651780 | MGnify/ENA primary metagenome ERZ651780 (study PRJEB26908, sample SAMEA4031714) | gut metagenome | biome: gut; feature: normal infant; material: stool | place: China | collected 2015... | reverse complement strand
AAGGAAGATTTGAAAAAAGGAAAAGACGATAGCAACAGCGTAAAGAACCAGCGTGACCTACTGAACGATTTTTACCGGCGCAACATTGACGAGTTTGAAAGCATCACGGAATATGATTTTAGTCCATGACCTCCAGCTGCATTCTTCAAATATCCCTCTGGATTGCCATTCAAGCTCAAAGGTCTGTCGTGCTTTCTTATGATAAGGTCTGGGACGTTTTTCGATGGAAGCAAGGGATTCGTTCTGTTTTCCGAAGAATACAAAAAATCCGAACCCTTCTCCTATCAGAAAAAAGTTCGGATTTTGTTAATCTGGTGCACCTCCAGGGACTCGAACCCTGGGCCCACTGATCAAGAGAAGCCAACGTGAAACAATCGTCAATTTTCAAAATCGCGCAGTTTTGTTGTTTTTATCGTTTTATCGTGAATTTGTGTTTTGTATCTGCTGCATCCTTTGCAGCTGTCATCTTCTCTTGCATCTGTTATCCAGCTATTCCGGTGTGCAAAAAGTGTGCAAAAATGTGCAGAGTCAAAATCAGCCCCTTAAAACAGGCATTGAGTTTTTATGCAAAGCCGGGAAACCGGCCTGGTTCGAGCCCAAAACAGCAGCTATGATCTTGCCTGTTTAGACCAAGCATCAAATGTACATCCACAACTACGATCCATGGCAGGGATTTGGACAACTGCGATCTCTTATAAATCCAAAGCAGCTCTTTCTATGTGGACTTTTCTGGGTAGAAACACCTAAAAGGTTCACATTTTTTATTTTACCGGCAGCCAGACCGTTGCTTTTGCTCCGCAGGGGATGTTCTGCCCGAACACTGCCCTGCCGCCATGGGCGGCGGCGATCTGCTGCACTACATATAAGCCAAGGATATGGGGCGCATTTTCGGCAGGCTCCGCAGCGTTCAGTGCCACCAGAACGGCAGCCGGATAGCCAATACCGTCATCTGCCACGGTCAGGCAGAAGCGCTCTCCTACCTGCCGGGTGTGCACGGTAATGTTCACCGGCTTTGGGTTATGCCGGACGCTGTTGTTCATCAGGTTTTCCAGCAGCCGTGCCAGCAGCGCCTCATCCACCGAAAGCACTGTCTGCTCTGCTGGTTCTTCCTGTTCCAGTGTGATCTCGCAGTGCTCTGCCAGTGGGCTTTCGCAGAACTGCGCCACCAGCTGCCGGAACAGCGGCCCTGCCCGGAGGTCTTTCCGGCGCAGGGGTTGGGCACCGTATTCCAGCTTACTGGTCAGGTTCAGGTCATCAATGAGGGTGCGCAGCTTTTCGCACTGGGTGCGGATGCCGGTCGCTTTCTGCCGGGAGCTGTCCGGCAAAAGTGCATCCTGTTCCAGCTGCTCCGCCCAGCCTAAGATCAGCGCCAGCGGGGTGCGCACGTCATGGCTGACCCCTGCGATCCACTGGGTGCGGGCGTTGTCCCGCCGGGAAAGCATCTCATTTTTGGCTTGCAGCTGCGCCCCGGTCCGGTTCAGCTTTTCTGCCAGTTCCCCGGCAAAACCGTCGGTAGACAGCCGGACGGTCTGCCCCTGCGCCAGAGCATCCAGACCGTTTGCCACAGTCTCCAGCCGCTTTGCCCCCCGCCAGCTCAACCAGAAGCAGAGTGCCAGACCCAGCAGCAGCATTCCCAGCGCTGCCGCCGGGAGCACCCGCACCATGCTCAGGGCAAAGTCCGGTGAGCCGTAAATGCTGTATTTCCACAGGCTCCCCTTCGGCAGTCCGATGACGAACAGTCCGTAGGGTTCCGTCCAGCAGAACACCGGGTAATCTGCCAGATACCAGCGGGCAAATTGGGCGATATCGCCGGGAGTGTAAGTGTGGTCCAGTTCCTGCGGCAGGCCGTAGCTCCAGCGGATGTTTCCCACATCATCCAGCACCATCGCCCACGCGTAGCCGTTCATCCACTCCTGCGGGGTGCGTTCTGCCCCAAAGGCAAGCCCTTCGGCGGTCTCCACCATGGAATCCGCGATCTCGCCGGATGAATACTCCCGCTGCGGCAGGCTGCAGCCCTCCTGCCAACCCAGCCAGCCCAGCACCGCAACACCGGAAAACAACAGCAGCAGAACGATGCCCACCGCCGCCAGCACATACCGCCGGATCAGGCGCACAAAGGTTTTCATGCTTCTTCCCCCTTTGTCAGCTTATAGCCAATGCCCCGCACCGTCCGCAGAAACTGCGGCGCACCGGGTTCGGCTTCCAGCTTCTCCCGCAGATGCCGGATATGTACACCCAGACTGTTCTCGTAGCCATAGTAATCTGCGCCCCAGACCGCCGCACAAAGGGCATCGTAGGTAACGATGTGTCCCCGGTTCTCTGCCAATTTCCGCAGCAGCGCCAGCTCGGTAGCGGTCAGCGCCAGTGTTTTGCCCTCCGGCAGGGTAACAATGGCATCATTCAGGTCTACGCACCGCTCCCCCAGCTGCAAAGGTGCCGGTTTTGTACGGGACAGCTCTGCCCGGTACGCCCGCTGCAAAATATGCTGCACCCGCAGCAGCAGCTCCTGCATCAGAAAAGGCTTGGTCAGGTAGTCATCTGCGCCAAGACCCAGCCCGAACAGACGGTCGGCATCCGCATCCCGTGCGGAGAGGAACAGCGCCGGGACATCCGCTTTTGCCCGCAGCGCCCGGAACAGCGAAAAGCCATCCCCATCCGGCAGGTTGATATCCAGGATCATCAGCTCCGGCTGCTCTGCCGCAAAACAGGCGCGGGCAGCGGTGCAGCTTTGGGCGGTTCTGATATGGCCATATCCTGCGCCCCGCAGCTGCTCACACAGCAGTGCCAGCAGCTCGGCGTTGTCATCCACAATGAGAAGCTTTGCATCATAAACGGTATCCATAAGGGCAGTTCTCCTTTCCCGCCTTTACTATACCACACTTTTTGCGCCGCAGCGGAAAACAGCTGCAAATTTAAGGGTAAATTAAGCTGCACTTCCGGTCAGTTTAAGGCAGCGGGTGTATTCTGGCATCGTTCCGAAAACCATGAATGCGAAAGGAGACCATTTATGAAACCTGTGATCGAGACCCATGCCCTTTGCAAAGGCTACCATGGCCGTCCGGTGGTGGATCATTTGAACCTGACTGTCCCGGAGGGCTGTGTCTACGGCTTTTTAGGCCCCAACGGTGCGGGCAAATCCACCACCATGAAGATGCTGCTGGGGCTTGTACACCCCACCGGCGGCAGCGTGGAACTGCTGGGGCACACCCTGAACGAAGCAAACCGCATTGCCCTGCTGCGGCAGACCGGCAGTCTGATCGAATCCCCCTCCGGTTACCTGCACTTGACCGCCCGGGAAAACCTTTCCATCGTGGCTGACCTGAAAGACGTGGACCGGAAGGACATCAGCCGGGTGCTGGAGATCGTACACCTGACCAAAGACGCTGACCGGAAGGTGGGGCAGTATTCCCTTGGCATGAAGCAGCGGCTGGGCATTGCCATGGCGCTGCTGGGCAGCCCCAAACTGCTGATCTTGGACGAACCTACGAATGGTCTGGACCCGGCAGGCATTCAGGAGATGCGCAGTCTGATCGCTTCCATGCCCCAGACCACCGGAGCCACCGTGCTGATCTCCAGCCACCTGCTGGGCGAGATCGAGCAGATGGTGGATCAGGTGGGCATCCTGAACCACGGCAGGCTGCTGTTCGAGGGCTCCTTGCAGCAGCTGCAAAAGCACAGCCGGGGCGGCATTCTGCTGCGGGTGCTGGACGCACCCAAAGCCGCAGCCGTCCTGCAGCAGCAGGGGGTAAAGGCCGCTGTGCCGGCAGACCAGCCGGACACCCTGCAGCTGCCCCCGCTGCCGGACGAAGCGCTGGCGGCGCTGGTCTGTACTCTTGCCGAAAGCGGCGTGGGTGTGGTTGGACTGACTGCACAGGCAAAGAGCCTTGAGGACATCTTCCTCAGCCTGACCCAGACCAGCGGGGAGGTGGCGTAAGATGGCAGCTTTCCGTGCAGAACTGCAAAAAGCCCACCATCGGCACGACCTTGCTCTCTGCCTGCTCATCCCCGGCATTATCGTGCTGTGGGTGGGTGGCCTTGCCCCGGCAGACCCGGAGGAGCTTGCCAACGGTTACAGCGCCCTGCTTTACAGCCTGCCCGTCATTGAAGCCATTCTGATGCCGGTGATGATGGCAGTGCTGGCCTCCCGGCTGTGGGATATGGAGATCAAAGGCAACACCGCCAAGCTGCTCTACACCCTGCAGAGCCGCCGCAGCCTGTTTGCAGGCAAGGCGGTCTTTGGGGTGCTGGAAGTTCTTCTGGTCACGGTGCTGGAGCTGGCCTGCGTTCCGGTGCTGGGGCGCGTTCATGGTTATACCGAAGCCTTTCCCACTGGGCAGCTGGTCTACCTATTCATCTGCACGCTGGCGGTGGACACAATGCTCTTCTTTGGCGAATTCCTGCTGATGCTGTGGGTGGGCAATCCCCTGCCGGCGCTCTGCGTGGGCATCGTAGGGGCACTGGTGGGGCTGTTTTCTGCTTTTATGCCGCCTCTTGCCAGTTACTTTGTGCCTTTTGGGTACTACATCCCTCTGAGCGCCTACGAAGTGGCGAACTGGGACAAGGCTACCCACACCGTCACCTACGGCACCCGCCCCTTCAACTGGGTGCTGCTGGCCTTCACCCTTGCGCTGGGCGCTGTGCTGTTTGCCCTTGCGTGGCGTAAGGTACAGGACGAGGAGGTATAAAACCATGCTGAAACGCTGTATTCTTGCGGAGAACCGCAAACTCCACGCATCCCCCATCTGGGCAATGTTCTTTGCGCTGCCCATTCTTTCGGCCACCTACGGCACTTTAAATTATCTGCAAAATCTTGAGATCCTCACCGACGGCTGGTATAGCCTGTGGACCCAGCACACCCTGTTTTATTCCATGTTCTTCTTCCCTGCCATGGCAGCCACCTATGCTGCCTACTTGTGGCGGCTGGAACATCTGGGGCACAACTGGAACCTGATCATGGCAAGCCCCGTACCGCCGCTGGACCTGTTTGCCGCAAAGTTTGCTGTGGTGACAAAGCTGGCGCTTCTGACCCACGGTTTTGTGTTTGCGCTGTTCGTGTTCTGCGGCAAGGTATTTGCCCATCTGCCCGGGCTGCCGCCGGTCACCTTACCTCTGTTTTTACTGCGGGGACTGCTGGGTGCGTTGGCTGTCATTGCCGCACAGCTGGTGCTGGCCATGGTCATCCGCAGCTTTGCCGTGCCCATTTTTCTGGGGCTGCTGGGCGGGATTACCGGCATCTTTATCAGCTCCAAGGGCTTTGGAATCCTGTGGCCCTATTCCCTGATGCAGCTCGGTATGAACTCCAACAAAAGCGCGGATGCTCTGGCGGGCAGCTACGGGCTGTTTGCCTTCAGCTGCATCTTCTGGCTGGGGACGATGTTCCTTCTGGCATGGCTGCTTTTACGCCGGGAGGATGTGCGGGCATAAAATAGAAATCTGCGTATCTGCTCCTGTCAAGAGGGCTGGCACTGTCCAGCCCTCTCTCTTTTTGCAAAAGTTTCCCTCGCTTTTTCTTGCGCACTGTCGAAAGTGACGTGTTCTCAAACGTTCGCGTTTGCGAAGTGGAGCAATGAAGGCCCCAGTGGGGCTTTTAAGCGACCGAACGGTCTTGCGCAGCAAGATGGAGGGGCCTCGCCCCGACAAGTTCCATTTTTATGCAAAGGAAGGCAGGCTGTGCAAGCCATGCGCAGAAAAGCCCCCGATTCGGGCAAATGTGCAAACGGTGTGCAGAAAGTGTGCAGCCGCTTTTCCATATAAAGAAAGAGCGTCAAATCTTTTGATTTGACGTTCAATATCCGGTGCACCTCGCGCACTCATATCCGAACTTTTCTCCGCTTTCACGGCTTCCCCGAAAGCGACCGTCTCTGTACCTTCCTTATAGTTAAAGGTAATGAGCACCTTATCATCATAGAGATAGATGGCATTGATGAAGGTATCCACCAGTGCCTGCCGCTGCTCCGGCTGGGTCATATCCAGCTTGCGGAAGCGAAGCAGCCAAAACCGAACGAACTCCTCTTTCATCTTCGGCTTGGCAAGCCGTTCCTCTGCAATGCGGGCTTGCAACTCCTTCCGCTGTTCTTCCAGCGCTTCCAGCCGCTCCTTGGTGGAACTGGTCAGAATGCCCATCTGGATGGCGTTCAGCATATTGGTGATGCCGACTTCCGTTTCCTTCAGCTGCTTTTCGTAGATGGGCAAATCCGTGCTTTCCTGATTTTGCAGTTCCATAACCTTGGCGATGATGGCATTCATGGAAGCATCGTCTTCCACCAGTTTCATGGTTTCGTTGACAACCAGATCTTCCAGCCACTGTTTCCGCACGGCCTTTTTATCGCAGGTCTTTTTCTTCTTGGCAGCAGCACACTTATAATAGGTGTACATCTTCCCGGTGTGGCTGACACCACTTTCGCCGAACATCAGCGCACCGCACTTGCCGCAGTACAGCTTGGTGGTGAGCAGATAGCTTTCCTCTGCCTTATGACGGGCAGGGGCCTTTTTATTTTTCGCCAGCTTTTCCTGCACCTTGTTGAACAGCTCTTCCGATACCAATGCCGGGATCGCATTGGGCTGTACCACATCCCGCAAACGCAACTCGCCGATGTACCGTCGATTGCTCAGCATCCGCTGAATCGTGTTATAGGACATCTCCCCGCCCATCGAGTTCTTAATGTTGTGCGCCTTTAACCAATCCCGCAGGTCGGTCATAGTCGCGCCGTCTGCATACTTCTGGAACGTCTGCTCCACATACGGAGCCAGCAGCGGGTCGGGCTGGTAATGCCGGGTCTCATCGATCATGTAACCGAACGGAATCGTGCCGCCATTATAAATACCCTTGAGAGCATTTTCGGTCATGCCACGCACGACCTTTTCAGACAGGTCAGCAGAGTAATATTCGGCGTAGCCTTCCAGCACCGATTCCAGAATAATGCCCTCCGGGCCAGCCGAAATGACTTCCGTTGCCGATACCAGTTTCACGCCGTTTCGCTTCAGCTGAGTCTTGTACCGGGCACTGTCGTAGCGGTTTCGGGCAAAGCGGTCGAGCTTCCAGACAATGATGACGTCAAAGATGCCACGCTCACTGTCCTTGATCATCTGCTGGAACTGCGGGCGGTTATCGGTCTTGGCGGAGATGGCACGGTCAATGTAATGCTTCACCACCGTGAAGCCGTTCTTTTCCGCATAGGCGGTGCATTCCCGGATCTGACCTTCAATGGATTCCTCGCGCTGGCTGTCAGTTGAATAACGAGCATAGATCACAGCAGTCATGGCAGGCACCTCCCATTTACACATCATTGAACGGTGGAGTGTTCTTTTAAAGCAGTGTTTCGTATAATCTATATATCACATTTTGCAGAAGATTGCAAGCTTTTTATACGCTTTTCACGAGATTCAGCACAAAAAATGAACTCCCCTGAAGGCAAAATATTCACATTCCATGGTTCTATGAAAGCACCCGGAGGAATTGTGTCATTTTGACACAATTCCTCCGCTCACCGTGCCCCCTCCACCGGCTTCAGCGCACTTTTGCGGTATTGCAGAGGGCTTTACCCGGTGGCTTTTGCAAAGCGGGTGGAAAAATTGCTGGCATCCCCAAAGCCTACCTTCTGTGCAATTTCGCTGACGCTGTGGTCGGTGAGGACAAGCAGTTCCTTTGCCTGTGTGATGTGGAAGTTGACCAGATAATTATACGGTGTCGTGCCCATATACCGCCGGAACAGCCGCAGAAAATAGCTTTTGCTCATGTGCGCCTCTGCCAGCAGGTCGGCAAGGCAAAGTTCCTGCTGGTAATTTTTGCGCAGGGTCTCCGCTGCCTGCAAAATGACCTGCCGTGCGCTGGTGGTTTCAGCCTGTGCAAGAATGCTCTGCGCACACAGCGCCAGCATCTCGTGGAGAGCCAATCCGGTGGTCACCATGCTGTCCACGGTGCTGAGTACCACATGGCTTTCCCCCTGCTCGATGAGCCCCGCACCACGCAGGGTATAAAACAGAAGATATCAGGCTGCCATCTGGGCACAGCACGGTCTGTTTGCCTCCGGCCCGGACTTTGACATCACCTTTGGTCTGGTCCACACCATTGAAAAGAGCGCAGAAATTTACGTCAAGGTGCTCTCCATGGGCGGCGGCATCATCCGGCAGACCATCACCGACGACGACCTCCGTGCCATTGCCCACGACTTTGGCGTGACCCTGAACGAGAAGTTCCTCAACTGAGCCATTCTCCCCATTTTTCTTCTTCATAGCAGAACAGGCATCCTGTCCGATACCGCCAAACGGTAACGCAGGATGCCTGTTCTGCTTTATGTTTCCCGGAACTCCATGGGCGTTTTTCCGGTGACTTGCTGAAAGACCGCGCTGAAATAATTGCGGGTGGCAAAGCCAAGCTGCTCGGAGATTTCCCGGACGCTGAGCGGTGTGCTTTTCAGCAGAACTTTCGCACGTTCGACCTTTGCAAACTTCACATAGTTCGTGACGCTCAGACCCGTTTCTTCCTTGAATTTGTGGGTGAGGTAATATTCCGTGTAGCCCACCAGGGCAGCAAGATCTTCTGCTACGATCTTTTTGTCCAGATTCATCTCGATATAATCCACACATTTCTGGATCTGCATACTGAGGTTCGGGTTCGTCCGGTGCTTGTGGACACGCCGGATGAAATCATCGTACATCATCATTGCAAGCGGGTGCAGCTCATCCAACGATTTTGCCGCTTCTGCCGTCTGAATGTAGCTGTCCCCCAGCGAGTACGCCTCCTCCGGGGAAAGACCGCCCTCAATGGCGGCACGGCACACCAGCGAGGTGAACACGATGACGGAAGTCTTACTCTGGCGCAGAACATCGCTGCTCTGCACCGGCACGCCTGCACTCATGCTCATACTGTTGGAAAGCGCCTGCTTGTAATTCAGGTCTCCGGTGCGGACCATTTGCAGCATTCCCTGCTCCGCCATCCAGATCTTATGCCGGTCATGGGGAATCGCATCGCTTTTCAGCCGTTCGTCCTGTGCTGCACTGCTGTTCACATCGCTCAACTCCAGCCGCTGCCCGGTCAGGCAGTAGTGCATCATCAGCAGATAGCGGTTCATAATGGTGTTTTGCAGGGTAGGAACTTCTTCAAGGGCTTTGTAAAGTTGGATCGTCCATGCCACACTGATCTCCAGCTTGCTGTAATATTTCAGCCCTTCCTCGATCCCGCGCATTGTCACATCCCGATGGAACACCGGCCCGATGACCCAGACACGCTTCAGTTTTCCCTCTTCCTTTTCAAAGGCTGTGCCCCACAAAAGACCCAATGCCGTCCCCAAGGTAACGGGTACATCGTTCCGATTCCCATGCTCCAGCATCCGCTGTTTGCAGCCGAACAATTCAAACGCACTGGCAAGAAATGCTTCGTCCGGGCAGTTGCTCCGCAAGAGCTTCCCCTGTGCATCATAGCACCATGTATATACATTTCCGCCGCACTGGACAAGCTCGGAAAACAGCATCATATTCTGGAGAACATTCATGCGTAATCCCTCCGGCTCATTGATAGAAACAGTATATCATACTTCCGCCGTTTTTTCTACCGATGCCCGGAGCCCCCTCTCAAGCCCCGCAATACTCCCCCAGCACCGCAAGGCTGGGCTTTGCGGTCCGCTCCATGGTTTCACGGTTCACGGCGATCAGGCCGAACTGCATGGCATAGCCCTTCTGCCACTCAAAGTTGTCCATCAGGCTCCAATGGAAGTAGCCCTTCACCGGGATGCCGTCGGCGATGCAGTGCTGCACGCCATCCAGTGCCTGCCGGATAAATGCCACACGGCGGGCATCATCGGCAGTGGCAATGCCGTTTTCGGTCACGATCAGGTCGCCCTTGAACTCCTCTGCCACCTTGCGAATGACGTGTTCCAGTGCCTGCGGATAGAACTCATACTCCATCTGGGTCAGTTCTGCGCCCTCCGATGCCGACAGCTGCCCCTGCGGGCCATAAAGGGTGCGGGTATAGTTCTGCACACCCAGGAAGTCGTCCTCTTTGATGTAAGGCAGATAATGGGTGAACTCCTCCTGCCATGCGGCCTGGGCAAAAGCTTCGCCGCCGGGCTGTGCCTGCAAGTCGTGTAGTGAGAGGGTCAGGCCCACCTTGACCTGTGGGCAGATGGCTTTGATGGCATCCCGTGCGGCTGCATGGGCACGCCGCACCAGCAGATCGCCCTCCGGGGTGCGCTCGCTGACAAAGATCTGCGGCTGGGGCGTGCCGAACACCTGTGCATTCTCCATGGCGGCAAACTTCATGTTTTCCATCATCTTCTGGAAATTCATGCCCACCTGCACCGTACCCTCGGCAGACTTTCCGGCCGATGCGGCATTTTGGGCTGCCTGTTCGGCCATCAGGCGGAACCGCTTGGAAATAGTGGCCAGCTGCAAGCCCATGTTGGCTTCGTTGATGGTGCAGACATAGCGCAGCTCGCTGCCCAGCTGCTCCATGACATAGACTACATAGTTCTTAAAGTCCTCTACGGTGGACTCCGCTTCCCAGCCGCCCTTGCAGATGAGCCACTTGGGGCTGGTAAAGTGCAACAGGGTGACGATGGGTTCTGCGCCGTGCGCTTTGCAGCAGGCGATCACCTTGCGGTAATGCTCGACGGCTTCCGGGTCGAACTTTCCTTCCTCCGGCTCCACCCGTGCCCACTCGATGGAAAAGCGGTAAGCGTTCAGCCCGGCATCGGCCAGGAGCTTGATATCTTCTTCGTACCGATGATAATGGTCGCAGGCAATGCCACTGGGCTCCGTAAAGCTGGAATGGGGCAGTTGCTCCTGTGCCCAGTAGTCACTATTTATATTGTTGCCCTCCACCTGATGGGCTGCTGTTGCAGCTCCGATGAAAAAGCCTTTTTCAAATTTCTGCATGATGGTTCTCCCCTCCTGCGTGTTACTTGTTAAGACTATTGTAGCAGACCTGTTTTGCCCCTATGGGGTAATAAATCGTGAAGTCGGGCGTAAATTCACGAATCACAAATTATTGCACGAATTTTTATCCTTAATTCCAATTTTTTGTCTGGCAGTACCTATTGCATTCTGTTATTCTGGTGTCAGAAAAAGCAGAACTCAGTTCACACAAAAAGGAGGAAAAACATTATGTTCCAAAAGAAACCCAGTGCCAGTGAGGTAGACGACGTCCAGTACCGCCGCGCCAAAACATGGCAGATCATCTGCTACGCCTGCAACGCCTTTGTGGGCATGAGCGTCTACTCCCTGATCGGTATGGCAAGTTATTCTGCCAGCATCGGCTACGGCATCACCACTGCAACCGTTGGCATCATCCTGATGCTGGCCCGCATTCTGGACGCCTTCACCGATCCGATGCTGGCATTCGTCTACGACCGCGTCAACACCCGTTTCGGCAAGCTGCGCGTTCTGCTGATCAGCGGCTACCTGATCGAAGCGGTGGGCCTGCTGTGTATGTTCAACCTGTGTTCCAGCAAGGGCTTCGGCCTGCCGGTGTTCGTTTTGACCTACATTATTTACATCATCGGCTATACCGTCAGCAACATGACCATCCAGACCCTGCCGGCTATTATGACCAACAATCCCCGCCAGCGTCCCACCATCGGTGTCTGGACCACTGCGCTGAACTACTTCGTGCCCATGGGCATGAGCATGCTGGTCTACACCGTCATCCTGCCCAAGTGCGGCGGCACCTTCAATCAGGGCTTCCTCAGCACGGTCTGCACCATCGTCCTGATCATTGCCGGCATCGGCACCCTGATCGTCTGCGCCGGCATCTCCGCCTACGATAAGCCCGAAAACTTTGAGGGCATCAGCAAAAATCACGAACCGCTGAAGGTTGCGGATATTCTTGAGGTGTTCAAACACAACAAGCCCCTGCAGTGCTATGTTGCCTCCCACGCTTCCGATAAGCTGGCACAGCAGGTAGGCAGCCAGGCCATCATCAACACGATGCTGAACGGCATCCTCATCGGCAACATGGGTCTTGCTACCACCCTTAGCATGATCAGCATGGTGCCTTCCATCTTCTTTGCGGCCTTCGGTGCAAAGTATGTAGGCAAAAAAGGCAGCAAGAAGGGCATCGTGACCTGGACCTGCGTCAGCATGGCCATCACCTCTGTGCTGATCCTGTTCTTCATCTTTACCGATACTCGTCAGATCGGTGTGATCGGCAGCTGGAACATGATCGTTTACGTCCTGCTGACCCTGCTGCAGAACGGCTCCAACATGTGCATCACCACCTCCAACAACTCTTACATGGCTGATACCATCGACTACGAGCTGGACCGCAGCGGCCGTTATATCCCGGCGGTTGTCTCCGGCACTTACAGCCTGATCGACAAGCTCATCACCTCGGTGGCTGCTGTCATCGCCACCGGTGCCGTGGCCATTCTGGGTTACACCACCACCATGCCCCAGCCCACGGATGCCTACACCTCCGGCATCTTCTGGATGACCCTTGCCATCAAGTACGGTCTGCCGATGCTGGGCTGGGTCATCACCCTGATCGCCATGCCGGGCTGCCCGCTGACCAAGGAAGAAATGGTCAACGTCCAGAAGCGCATCGCTGATAAGAAAGACGCCCTTCGTCATGAAGTAATTGCAGAACATATGCAGTAACACCCTGCAAAAACCGAAAGGGCTCATACTCTCTTTCGGTTTTTGCTGATTTGATCTATCTTTCACAAAGGAGTTTTTACCATGAGCAAGACCATCCTGCTGAATCATAGCAACTGGCATTTTACCAAGGAGAACACCGGCATCCCCACCGCCATTATGGGTGAGGCCATCACCCTGCCCCACACCTGGAATGCGGTGGACGGTCAGGACGGCGGCAACGATTACTACCGCGGCACCTGCTGGTATACACTGGCCCTGACAAAGCCCGCCATCCCGGCAGGCGGCAAGGCTGTTTTGCAACTGGACGGCGCAGCCATGACCGCCGCCGTTTACCTGAACGGGGAAAAGCTGGCCGAGCACAAGGGCGGCTACTCCACCTTCCGGGTGGACCTGACCGACCACCTCAAAGAGGAAAATCTGCTGGCAATTTCCGTGGACAACCGCGACAACGGCACCGTGTACCCCCAGAAAGCGGACTTTACTTTCTACGGCGGCATTTACCGGGATGTGACCCTACACATCGTCCCGGCAGAGCACTTTGCCCTGCCCGCTAATGGCGCACCGGCACTGAAGGTGACCCCCATCGTCACCGACCTTTCCGCCAAGACCTCCGAGGTCACCGTGGAAGCCGCCGTGGTGGGCGCACAGACCGTGACCTTTGCACTGGAGGGTCAGACCCTCACCGCCCCGGTGGAAAAGGGCACCGCAAAGGTTGTTTTCACACTGAACAACGCCCATCTGTGGGATGGCGTGGACGATCCCTTCCTCTACACCGTATCTGCCAAGCTGGACAATGGCGAGGAGACCTCTGCCCGGTTCGGCTGCCGCAAGTTTGAGATCGACCCCCAGAAGGGATTTCATCTGAATGGACGCAGTTACCCGCTGCGTGGTGTTTCCCGCCACCAGGACCGTAAGGGTATGGGCAATGCCCTGACCAAAGAAATGATGGAGGAGGATATCTCCATCATTCTGGAAATGGGCGCTAACACCATCCGGCTGGCACACTATCAGCACGCACCGTATTTCTACGACCTGTGTGATGAAAAGGGTCTTGTCATCTGGGCAGAGATCCCCTACATCACCATGCACATGACCAACGGCCGTGCCAACACCCTGACCCAGATGGAAGAGCTGATCGTCCAGAACTACAACCACCCCTGCATTGCCGTGTGGGGCCTTTCTAACGAAATCACCGCTGCTTCTGCTGTCAACGAGGATCTGCTGGAAAACCACCGTCTGCTGAACGAGCTGGCGCACAAGCTGGACCCCACCCGCAAGACCACCATGGCAAACGTGTTTATGCTGGAGACCACCAGTCCTATTCTGGAAATTCCCGATGTGAACAGCTACAACCTCTACTTCGGCTGGTATCTGGGCGAATTGGAGCAGAACGACGAGTTCTTTGACAAATACCATGCCGATTTTCCGGACCGCTGCATCGGCTTTTCGGAGTATGGCGCAGATGCCAACCCCCAGTACCAGAGCAGCCACCCGGAAAAAGGCGACTACACCGAGAGCTACCAGTGCGTTTACCACGAGCACATTGCAAAGATGATTGCCGACCGTCCTTGGCTGTGGGCGACCCATGTGTGGAACATGTTCGACTTTGCCGCCGATGGACGCGATGAGGGCGGCAAGCATGGCGAGAACCAGAAGGGACTTGTCACCTTTGACCGCAAGATCAAAAAAGACCCCTTCTATCTCTACAAGGCCTATTGGAGCAAGGAGCCGTTCGTGCACCTGTGTGGCAGCCGCTATGTGGACCGCGCCGAGGATGTGACCGAGATCAAGGTCTACTCCAATCTGCCGGAGGTCTCGCTGTACAAGGACGGTCAGCTGGTGGAGACCAAGCAGGGCGACAAGGTGTTCACCTTCCAGCTGCCCATTACCGGCAAGCACAGCATTGAGGCACGCTCCGGTGAGCACAGCAGCGTGATCCTGGTGAACAAGGTGGACGCCCCCAACCCGGATTACGCCATGGACAACCGCAAGAACGTGACCAACTGGTTTGACGGCGAGCTGGACGAAAGCTGCTGGTCGGTGAAGGACAACATGGCTGCCGCCATGGCAGACCCGAAAGCCGGTCCCATCCTGAAGCAGATCCGGGAAAAGGCCGCTGCTTCCCGCGGAGACGTTGCTGCCGCCGTGAAGGACAATCCGGCTCTGGTGGCCATGATGGAGCGTGCCATGCAGCGGATGACCATTCAATCCATGCTGATGCAGGCGGGCACTTCGGAAGAGGACATCAAGCAGCTGAACCGTGTATTGCAGGGCATTTCCAAGGATTGATTCGATAAAACGAACCTATTGTAAGAACTTCCAGCTCAGTGCAAAGTATCTAGCACAAAAATTCTGATCTGCCATTTCCTCATCATTTTTCTTCCTCATTGTCCCCCATAAAACACAACGCCCCGCATCGGTTACTCCTTCCGGTGCGGGGCGTTATGTTTTGCGGGGAATATTTTTGCGTTACAGGGTATAGGTTCCCGGCTGCAAGGTCAGGTTTCTGCCATCCGGGAGGACAACTTCTGCGGTCAGATTACAGGGCACGGTGATAGTGTAGGTCACGGCATCGCCTGCATACTGCCAACCGCTTTCAATACGCCCCACCGGGGAATCGTACACCGCTTTTGCCCAACCCAGTGCAGGGTTCGGGGTTGGGGCGATGGTCAGGGTCTGACCTGCCAGATGGATGCCGCACACGCCGCCGAACAACCAGCCGCAGATGGCACCGTAGGAGTAATGGTTCAGGGATTTGCTGGGGTGACCATTGGTGTCAATGCCCGTCCATGTCTCCCAGACGGTGGTAGCACCCTGTTTGACCTCATAGAGCCAGCTGGGGGCGGTATCCTGCAGCAGCAGCTTGTAAGCGGTGTCCGCATGGCCATACTTTGCCAGCACCTCACAGAGGAAGGGCGTGGAAAGGAAGCCGGTGTTCAGGTGATAGCCGTTTTCCGCCACTATCCGGTTCAGCGTATCCGCAGCAGCCTGGCTCTCCTCCTGGCCCAGCAGCGCAAAGGCAATGGCACGGACGTATTCACACTGCCGGTCGGATGTGATTTTCCCGTTATCCGTAAAGGCTGCACGATAGGCAAGGCGGGCTTTTTCTGCCGTGTCACGGTACTGCACTGCGTCCTCTGCCTTGCCCAGAGCCTGTGCAATTTCTGCCAGAAGCCGCCCGGAATAAGCCAGATACGCCGTACCCACGCTTTTGCGGGGGTTCATCATCGCCTGCATGGGGGTAATGCCCGCTCACACCATTCGCCGTAGTCCAGACCGTTCAGCACCGTATGCAGAAAGCGGCACTTACCAGATCTGTGTTGGTGCATCCAGCCGGAATCTGCGCCTGACCGGTTGGATGGAATGGCAGGCAGCTCAGCCGCTGCCGGTACACTTTACCACAGCCTCCACCCTGAAGCAGGTCATGACCCACCCGGTCGGTGCTGCGATCATCGGACCGATCCTGCAGCGCATGGCCTCCGCCGCAGGCGGCGCGACCGGGAAAAAGGACGATGACGCTTCCTCGCTGTCCATGATGATGGGAATCCAGCTGAACACGCTAATCGATTTCCACGTTCTGACCGAAGAGCAGCTGAACGGCATCCTGGGCCAGATCAATCAGGCGTAAGGCAGGGATTGCACGATAAAATAAGTCCTACTCTCTCCACTTCACTGGCATAAATCTCTCAAAATCCTCTTGACGCATTCTACATACTGTGGTATTTTTCTTTTAAATCCCACCGTTCTTGTGGATTGGTTTGAAACCCTCTACAAGATGTGGTCGTGTTCATTTTGAACACAGCCACAGAAAGTGGTTGGTTATCACCGTGAGACCCACCACTTCCGTGAGGAAAAGTTCACGAAAGAACTTACCGCCCCGCAACACACCCGATTCATTTTGCCGCCGATTCACCCGACAAAATCATCGCTGCGCTGCGTGGGCGGTATTTTTCTTTTCCCCAAATAAAATCTTATGTAGTTGTGTAAATCTCCAAAATTTGTTTTCGGTTGTTGACTGCACAACTTCAAAGTGTTATTCTAATGCTTGAAAGAAGCCGGACGTAGTGTCCGCACTGCGCCCGGCTTTCTTCATACTGTACCTTGAATCTTACATAAGCCGTCTGAACGAGATATTGCGCCATGACCTCACACTTTGTGTGGGCGAGCCGGACAACGCCGCTGCACAAACAGGGGCAGGAACTTCGTTCGGAGCAAACGGCGACTCCCTTACATGAGCAGCACAACTTCTACTTATTTTTGCGTCTTAACAATTCGGAAACATTTGCTGATGAAGCGTTTTGAACGCAGCGGTAGAGGGCAAGAACCGTCCCGTGGCCACAAATTTTCAATTCTTGAAAATGTCCTGTCCATCCGGGACTTCACTTCTTCAATGCATCTGCATTTCCGAAGTGATCTTGTTGGGGTAGCGCTTGTCGGGGCAACGCCCCTCCATCTGCTGTCGCAGACCGCGCTGCCGCTTAAAAGCCCCACTGGGGCTTTCATTGCTCCGCTGCGCTTCGCAAACGCGGTCCTGCCCCAAACCCTGCTCATGGTTCGCACCTGACGGTGCGAACAGCAACGGCGTGTCGTGCTTACATAACTTCACCGAGGAGTTATCGAACAGACAGGAGGTTCAATGAACAAAACGAATGTCAAAGCAAATCCCAGCACGCCCCACCGCCATGACACGCCGAACAACAAAACAAATAGAGAGCAGACCGTTCTTCTTTCACACACCCATTAAATAATTTTCCTGAATCCGCTTGACAAATATTACGGTTAGCGATATACTTATTACAGTAACCGTAATAAGGAGGCAAACCATGCGCGATAATGCAAAAGGTGGTGCGCTTACAGAAGTCACCTTTTATATTTTGCTTTCTCTTTATACGCCAAAACACGGATACGCTGTTATGCAGTTCATTGAAGAAAAAACAGACGGACGGCTTTCCCTAGGCGCAGGCACTTTATATGGAGCATTAAACTCTTTGCAGGACAAGAAGTGGATTGAACCTTATGGCGATAGTGAGGGAAGAAAAAAAGAATACCACATTACAGCACAGGGAAAAGAAATTGCAGAAAAAGAGCTTGCAAGACTAAACGAACTTGTAAGCATTGCAAGTGAAATTATTGGAGGTGCAGTATGAGTAAAAAATGTTATCGCTTCTTTGGTGGATTGCTAAATGCACAGGCAAAATGGTTAAACAAAATGTCCGAAAAAGGCTATCGACTTGTCCGGACAGGGAGGGTGCTCTATGAATTTGAAGAATGCAGTCCTGATGAAGTGACCTATTGTGTAGAGTTTATCGGAGAAAAATCAAAAGAGAATGCAACGGACTACGCTGTTTTTTTGGAGGATATGGGCTACAAGGTATTTTTCAAAAACATCAATCTAAACTATTCTGTCGGAAAAGTTCGATTGCGTCCATGGGCGGAAATGGGCGGTCGTATTGCAACAAACGCAACAACTTTTAACAGGGAACTATTGATTGTAGAAAAATCAAACGACGGAAAGCCTTTTGAACTTCATACTTCTTATGCCGATAAAGAAAAATACTACCGCAATTTGCGTAACCCATGGCTATTCCTGCTGCTCCTGTTTGCACTGTTTGCCATTACCAAGCATTCTATTGTCTTGGGTATTTTTTCATTGGTTTCTGCAATTCCCAGCATTCTATACCAGCTCCAAATTATAAATGTCCGACAAAAAGCCAAAACGTGGGAACAATAAATAATAATCAAGAGGGTGACAACAAAAGCTGCCGCCCTCTTAATTGTTATTTATAGAAATACCAAAAAGATTGCTCCGCAGCCTTTGAAGAACAGCACCGTGCAGAGCTGACAGCGCACCGGAAGGCAGTATACAGTAACTACGCAGGAAACGGCCCCGGAGGAATTGTATCAAATTGACACAATTCCTCCCACCTCTGCGGAAGCGAGCATCCGCAAGCAGATTGCAGAGCGGAACAATGTCAGCGAATCTTACGTTGCCCGTTCTGAAAAGTTCATGCGGGGCGTGGAGATCATGGAGCAGATGATGCCCGGTACGAAAGAGAAGGTCCTGTCCGGGCAGTTCAAAGTCCGTGATGCCGATATGCACCGTCTTGCCAGGGCAGATTTTCCGAACCGCAAACAGATCGTGCACGAGATCCTGCACCCGGAGGACCGCCCTGCTCCGCAGAAACGAATCTACGGAATCAACTATTCTGCACTGGAAGCTGCCGTCCGGCGAATCCAGCAGGATGTTGATTTCCTGATGAAGTATCTCCCCAAGGTGCCTGATGATGCCTATGTGAAAGTGGAAACCACGAAGATTCTCAAACAGCACAAAGCATATATGGCACAGTTTGAAGAACTGCTGAACGATGAAAAAATCGCATAACGACAGGCACTTGTAAGCCATCAACGAGCCACCAGCTGCAAGTGCAGGACAGAAAACATCCGCGCCCTTGCGCCTGATAAAAAATGGAACTTTGATTTTCTTGCCCGGCTTTGCTGCGGTGGGACGATCAAAGGAGCGTGCGTTTGAACAAAAAGAAAAAGTCCACAAACACTTCCCCCTATCCCGATGAAGCCATCGAACGTCTGGCACGGGCATTCTACCCGGCCATCCTTGCCTGCTGGAACAGTGAGGAAGGCCAGCGGGAGTTTGCTGCATGGCAGGCGGAACAGGCTCATCACACTACCAGCAAAGAGAAACAGAGCGTTCCCGACGGGGAACGCCCTGTTGTACATATCTCTGTCGTATGTGGATTTTTCAGGGTGCGTCCGCAGGGGCGCACCCTGTTTTTTTGTTATACGCCCGATGTACCCAGCCGCATATCTCATAGGAGGAATTGTGTCAATTTGACACAATTCCTCCCTACTGCCGCCAGAACACCCCATGCTTATTTCAAAAGCAATCGTTTTTCTGATACTCCAGCATCAGCCCAAGAACGATTTTCAGTCCTGTGGGCAAGCTGGCAATGTCCACCCACTCCTGCCGGGTATGCGCCGATCCGCCATCTATCGTACCAATGGTATTGGCCGGGATACCCAACGAAAGCGGAATATTACTGTCCGTGGAGTTGGGTGTTTCGTCCGGCTCACGGCCTGTGAAGGTGCGAACAATCTCTTTACTTTTTGCCGTGAATTGACCGAGTCTTTTCTGGTCAACAGGGCCGTTGCCGGGACGGATGCCCAGCAGCTCCACCTCAAAATCGCCGCCTCTGCCATTCCAGTGCGCTACAGCACGATGGAATTTTTCTTCCATCTCTTCCAGACAATCCTGTGCGGTGGAACGGAACTCATACAGCATGGAGGCCTGCTGTGCAATGGAGTTGACCGTTGTGCCGCCCTCGATACGCCCTACATTATAAGTGGTGCGGGAGCGTACCGGCGGTTGGATCTGGTACAGTTCATTCACGAGTCCACACAGCAGTTGAATGGCACTGGAGCCGCCAAAATTTGCATAGGAGTGACCACCGGGCGTTTTACAGGTGATCTTATACCGATAAGAACCCACAGCACTGCTGCAGCAAAGCGGCATATAGATATCAAAAGAATAGAACCCCTGAATACGGGTGCCGTACTTGGCAAACAACGCCTTGGTACCGTCCAGATTGCCCAGACCTTCTTCGCAGGCATTCGCCACAACCAGCACACCATATTCCAGCGCGGTTTGTTTCTGGATCAGATATTTTGCAGCCATCAGCAAGTTGACGAGGTTGGCAGTATCATCGCCGATGCCCGGCGCAAATAGCTTGCCGCCCTCTTCCCGCAAGGGAAGATTTTCTACATCTGGGAACACAATATCCGTGTGGGCGGCAAAAACGACCAGTTCTTCGGTGTCTGGCCCCAATTTGCAGATCACATTTTTAGCGCTGTCGATGCGGACATTTTCTGCCCCTTGTGCCCGGAGCCAATCCCGGCAGAATGCTGCCCGAAAATCCTCCTTTCGGGTCGGCGCAGGCATTTTTCCCAGTGTGCGCAGCAGTTCCAGCTGTTCGGTGCGGCATTCTTCTGCATAAGCTTCCGCCTGCGCTTTTGTCTGTTCGTTCATAAAAACTTTTCCTCCCTGAATACGCCGAAAACCGCAGACAGTTTCCTGCCTGCGGTTCCGGCCTTCATTTAACCTTCTAAGTCTTCACCATTGGTGGCGATACACTTCTGATACCAGTAAAAACTGTCTTTTCTACTGCGAGCCAGTGTGCCGCGACCGGCATCGTCCTGATCCACATAGATCACGCCATACCGCTTGGACATTTCCATGCTGCCGCAGGAGACCAGATCGATAAAGCCCCACATGGTATAGCCAATCAACTCCACGCCGTCCTTGACAGCTTCCTTCATCTGCTCCACATGGGCTTTGATGTAGTCGATGCGGTAGGGATCATGGATGGAGCCATCAGCCTCTACCTTATCCACAGCGCCCAGACCATTCTCGGCAATAAATACGGGCAGCTGGTAGCGGTCGTACACCTGATTCAGGGTGACACGCAACCCCACCGGATCCTTCTGCCAGCCCCACTCACTGGTTTCCAGATACGGATTCTTGTTGGCCATGATCAGGTTGCCGCTGGTCTTTTCCCAGCCCTGCTCCGTCGTAGACACCTGCGAGAAGTAGTAGGAAAATGCCACGAAATCGATGCTGTTGTTTTTCAGGATCTCAGCATCCCCGGGCTGCCAGTCAATGTGGATGCCCTGCTGTTCAAAATACCGTTCCATATAGGCAGGGTACTTGCCGCGGGTCATTACATCCAGATAGAACCAGTTGGAATACTGGTCGTCCAGGATCATCTGCATCACATCATCCGGTTTGCAGGTGGCAGGGTAGGTGGTGAATCGGGCAATCATGCCGCCGATCTTGCTGCCGGGCAGGATCTCGTGCCCCTGCTGAATGGTCAGTGCATTGGCAATGAACTGATGGTGCAGGCACTGGAAGATTGCGTTCTGATAGTCCTCTTCCTGATCTTCGATCAGGCACACACCGTTGTAGGGGTTGAACTTGCCGGCATTGAACTCATTGAAGGGCAGCCAGTAATCCACCCGGTCACCCAGACGCTCGAACAGGGTGCGGGTGTAGCGCACATAGCACTCCACGGTCTTGCGGCTCTTCCAGCCGCCGTACTCTGTTACCAGATGCAGCGGGATATTATAGTGCAGGATGGTAGCGAACACCTTGATGCCATGGGCGTGGCAGGCATCGAACAGATCCATGTAAAACTTCAGACCTGCCTCGTTGGGCTGCGCATCATCGCCATTGGGGAAGATGCGTGCCCAGCAGATGGAGGTGCGCAGCACCTTGATGCCCAGTTCCGCAAACAGCTCCAGATCTTCCTGCCAGCGGTTATAAAAATCGATACCATGACGGAACGGATAATGCTCCAGATCCTCAAGGTCTGCAAGAGCGGCCTTGAATTTTTCGTCGTTCACGCGGCGGTTGGATTTTTGGGCGCGCTCTTCCTTTGTCCAATTGGGGTCGAAATACCGCAGATCCTGCGTATCCAACCCTTTGCCATCTTGCAAAAACGCACCTTCTGCCTGAGAGGATGCCATAGCACCGCCCCAGAGAAAGTCTTTCGGAAAACCTGTTTTCATCATGATACGCTCCTCTCTTACTGTTCCTTCTTGTTCATCACAAAGGAGATCACAAAACCGGATATCCATGCGATCGCCATAACGATCAGCAGCTTAAAGAAGTTGTTGCCGCCATCCACATAGGTGGCGATGCTGGTGATGCCGGGCATGGAGAACGCATAGGTCACAACACCCATCAGCATGGCGCTGGCACCGGCAATGGCACCGCCTGCCATGGCAGCATACAGAGGCTTCTTTTCCGGCAGTGCAATACCGTACAGGGCAGGCTCGGTAATGCCAAGGATGCAGACCAAGCCGGTAGAAATAGCGGCAGAACGCTGCTCACTGGGCTTCTGCTTGAGTGCCCATGCCAGAACAGCACCGGAAACAGCCAGATTGGAGTAGAAGAAGTTGGGCAGCATATAGTCATGACCCAGAACTTCCAGATTTTGCAGCTCTACGGCAGACCAGCCCTTGATGCCAAAGATAATGGTAAGCGGAATGATGCCGCAGAACAGCGCACCTGCAAACGGACCAGCGTGAGTGAACAGCCATGCAAAACCACTGGTCATGCCCTTGGCGACCCAGTTGCCCAAAGGAGCGGCAAAACCCAGGAACAGCGGTGCAGAGATCAGGAAAGACAGCGCGCCGGAAAAGACGATGCGCAGATTTTTGGGCATATGCTTGTCGATGAGATGGAAAATGATGGAGAAGATCCACACCGACAGAATAACCGGGAAGATAGAACCCTTGTAGTTATAGGCGGGGATATTGATAGGGCCAAAGGCATAGCCGGTGATGCCTTCTTTCGGCGAGAGGAAGGTGGAGTACATCAGGATACCGGCAGTCATGATGCCGAAGATCTCCTTGACCTTGAACCGCTTTGCTGCTGCATAGCCGATGATAAACGGCATAAAGTAGAAGGGTGCATCGCCCACAGCATTGAGCACGGTGATGATATCCGACTTGGACGATACCAGACCGATCGCAGTGAGCAGGGAGACAATACCCTTGATCATACCACCTGCCACAATGGCATACAGACCGGGCGTCACACAGGATGCCAGTGTATTCAGACCCCGGGTGATGATGTTGGGCTTTTTCTCCGGCACATCATCCGTGGCAGGCTCTGCCTCCACAGCACCGCCGGCAGCCACACCGGACATCGTAAGAAACTCTTCGTACACTTCCGGCACGGTAGTGCCGATGACGCACTGGATCTGGCCGCTGGATTCTACGACCTTCAGAATGCCGCTGACTTTACTCAATTTTTCCATATCTACCGCATCGCGGTTGACCGGAACGATGCGAAGCCGAGTGATGCAGTGAAATACGTTCTTTACATTCTTGCTTCCGCCCACAGCTTCCAGAATTTCCGTGCAGAGCTGGGTGTATTCCGATTTTGACGTTGTACCCATGAAAAAGTCCTCCTTGTGCGGGGGTTCCGCATTTTCATAGAGGCTGTACAGCACTGAAACCATACAGCTGCAGTTCATTTTCTTCTCTTGCCGGCATCTTTATATTACCGAATTTTGACAGAATTTTCAATTTCCACAAAAAAGGACTTCACTTACCAAACTTAATATGATATGCTGATGGAGAGGTGATACCATGACCAATCAACAGCTGGAAACATTTCTATTTCAGTACACCGAATCGGAGCAGCGGCATCTCCGCGAACAGCCACCGCAGCTTTCGCCCCGCTATCGCAATATCCCCAAAGTGGTCTATAACGGGCGGGAGATGTACCAGTTCAATTTCGGAAGCCTTTTGAAAAATCGTTCGGTTTGTGTCAACAAGGAATCCCGTTTTACCGTTATTCCAGAGCATATCCACTCGGTGATTGAATTTTTGTATGTGTATTCCGGACGCTGCACCCAGATAATCAACGGCCAGAGCATACAGATGGCGCAAGGCGATATCTGTATGCTGGATACTCATGTCCCCCACAGCATCCAGCCCCTGGGCAAAAACGATATCGTCATTACGATTGAAATGAAAAAAGAATATCTGACGCAGGGCTTTTTGCAGCGACTGGGCAACAACGGTATCATCAACGGTTTTTTGATCAACGCCCTTTCTTCGGAGGCGGCTCACGACCAATATCTATTGTTCCACAACCGGGAGGAAACGCCGATCCATGCGGTCATTCAAAGCATTCTCTGCGAATCCTATGACCCACAAATTTGCGGCGACAAAATGATTGATGCCTATATGATCGTGCTGTTCTGCGAAATTCTTCGACAGTACCGCAGTCAGAGCTTTTCGCCAAAGGCCAAAAGCCAGTGGAAGATCGTAGATATTCTGGATTTTCTGGAAGCAAACTATCTAACCGTCACCTTGCAGAGCACCGCCGACCATTTTGGCTTCCATCCCAATTATCTCAGTGCTTTCATCAAAAAGGAAACCGGGCACACCTTCAAAGAACTGGTTATCCTGCAAAAAATGTGCCAGGCCTGCTTTTATCTGACAAATACAGATTTCCCCATCTACGAAATCGCACAAAAGGTCGGCTATGACAATCTTGGTTTTTTCTACCGGAAGTTCACTGAGCTTTATCATATGACGCCACAGGAATTCCGGGAGAGGAAGGCTTACGCATAAGATTGGATATATACTGATAAAAGCTGGCAAAACCCCATGCGGTCTTTGCCAGCTTTTCGTGATTTTTAATCTTCTAACCCATGGCTCCCGGTCACATTCTTCAAATATTCCTCCGGGTCGCCGTTCAGAATCAAATTGGCATAGCCCAGCGGGTCATTGGAGATGAGGTAATCCAACTCCGACCTCTGCGCCATGGTCACGTCCAATTCATCCTCGACCCCAGTGCAGTCAATGGAGATCATTCTCCCATCCCGGAGC
>ENA-OWOA01000117-OWOA01000117.1-gut-metagenome-genome-assembly--contig:-NODE-117-length-25085-cov-3.252919_pt1 | contig 25085 bp, 19 predicted proteins | sample MGYA00248251_ERZ651780 | MGnify/ENA primary metagenome ERZ651780 (study PRJEB26908, sample SAMEA4031714) | gut metagenome | biome: gut; feature: normal infant; material: stool | place: China | collected 2015... | reverse complement strand
CCCCCCCCCCCCCCCCCCCCCCCCTTTTTTTTTTCAAGCAGAAGACGGCATACGAGATTATGCCATGTGACTGGAGTACAGACGTGTGCTCTTCCGATCTCAGGCCAAGGGCGACCGGGGACGAGCTGTTCTCCCAAGGCTCCTCCCACGGATCGTAATCCGGGTTCTGCTGCTTGTAGATGTACAGGCCAACAAGCGCGGCGAGCAATCCGCCGAACAGCAGCGCGAAGAACTTCCAACCGTTAGAAGACTTGTTCTCCATGACGGCTCCTTTCCCTAGGGATCGTCTGGTCGGTATGCCCATTCAGACCGACTCTGCTCCCTATTCTAGGCCGCTGTTTGTGACGATTGGGTGGAATGACATTCGTGGGCGATTCATCCGCGCCCGTCTGCCCTTGGCCGGCTCGGCATCTTCGCGGCGCGTGGAACGCATCCGAGACCTTCGATACAGTGGGCTGCATGCATATTCCTACACAACGGGAGATTCGATACCAGTGGGAGCGCGGTGGTCCGGTGATGACCTGGGCGCTGATTGTTGCGTGCGTGGCAGTGTGGCTACTGGAGGTATTGTTGGGATTTATTGCCCCGGGCCTGAGGGCTTGGTTGATGTACCTCGGCATGGCGGCTCCGGTCAGACTGGTGGCTGAGCCGTGGACGCTCATCACCTCGATGTTCCTGCATGCGCCGAACTCGCTATTGCATATCCTGTTCAACATGATTGCTCTGTATTCCGTGGGCCCAGTGCTGGAACGAATGATCGGCCACTGGCGGTTCTTGGGACTGTATGTGATTTCCGGCCTTGGCGGCTCCCTGGGACTTATGGTGTGGGCTGCGGTGGCTCCGGGAGGCATCGGCTGGCAGATGGCAGCCTATGGGGCTTCTGGAGCCTTATTTGGCCTGTTTGCATCATTGCTGGTGGTATATCGCCGTATCGGCGCCGATATCCGCTCCATGTTGATCTGGATGGCGGTGAACTTCGCCTTGCCGTTCGTGGTCGGTGGCGTGGCGTGGCAGGCGCATGTCGGCGGCTTTGTAGTGGGTGGAATACTCACATGGCTGCTGGTGGGTGGTGTGCCGGCGTGGCGCGGTAAAAGCCTGAAATGGCGCATGCAGGTGTACGGCTGGGCCATGGTGGTGCTGGTCATTGCGTTGATTCTGTTGTGCAATATGGCCAATCCTTACGGGTGGATGAGTTTCGGCTCCCTGCACCGATATGGCTTGATATGGCTTGATATGGCTTGATATGGCTGTAAAAAAAAACGATTGATGCCGGGTATTGCGGAACATGCAGTGCCCGGCATCAATGTATGTGCGGAAAGCGACGATGTGGATATTAGCGATGTGGATATCGTCGTTCGGCGAGTGGGCATGCGCTGTATGAAGGTATCCACAGTAATGAGATGCGCGCAATGACGAGTTATCCACGATAACGAGTTATCCACAATGGTGGCTTGTGCACAAGTGTGTAGAAAAGTGCATAAGACTGTGGATAACTTATGTGGATAAGTTAGGAATGCCGCGTCATTGCTGGGTTTGTTGCAGTGGATAACTCGGGTGTATAACTGTTCCCTCGCTGTGGCGATGTATGCCAAGCCAAAGTTATGCACGAGATATACACCGAGAAACGCCGCTTATCCACCACTTATCCACATGGTTTTCCACATTCGGTGGAAAACTACATGGGTGTAATTCATCCACAGGCTGTGGATAACGTAGTGGATAAGTCGTGGATAAGTGGTGGATAGCTGTGGATGAACAGGCTAAGGCACGAAAAAGGCCGACCTCCGCATACGGGAGGTCGGCCTTTCGTATAAGAACTAAGAACAACCTAACGATAGAAAAACGATCTACCGATAGATAAGCGCAACGAGCCGGAACTCAGCGCCATCCCATCGTCATCAGGAATCCGATCATGATCAGGGCGAAGCCGATGCCGAGGTTCCACGCACCGATGTTCGGAATCGGCCAGGAACCGGACGGGGAGAGGTAGTACACCACACACCAAATCAGGCCGATGATCATAAACGCGCAGAACAGCGGCACGAACCAACGCGGGTTCGACTTGGTGCCCTTAATGGTTTCTTCAACACGCTTGGTGTTCTCCGCCTGACGGTTCATCATACGCTGCATCTGCGGGGTCAGCGTGGCCTTATCGGCAGTGGCGTTGAGCACGGCCTGCACCTGCTCCATATTCACGCCGTAAGCCGCGCCTTCCTCGGCAGAAGCGTTCTCTGCGTTCTGCTCGGTGTCTTTGCTGGCGGTCTCGTCAGCAACGGTGCTGGATGAGGTCTCGCTCTGCCAGTCCTTCTGGTTGTTCGAGTCGGTTTCGTGCAGCTCTTCGTCAGCCATCAGCATAGTCTCCATTCAATAGGCTAAAAGTCATAATAGTGGCTACACTCGAAAGCGGCGACCAGAGTCGGCAAGAAGACAGGAAATTCATGGCCAGACATGTAGGTAAGCACGGTGCACGGCACTCCCTATGGGGTGGTGTCGCGGTATTCGTCGTCATTGCCTTGACCGGTTTTCTGCTGAGCACCAACGTGAGGGTCAATCGTACGGTTGCCGCCACCAACGATACGGCCGATCTGGTGGAGCAAGGCGTGGACGAGGCCAACCAGCTGCAGCAGGACGTCAGCGATCTGACCAAACAGGTCGCCAATCTTACGGACGCGCTCAAGGCCGATGGCACCGATGGCACCGACAGCACACAGAACCAAGGCAAGGACTCCAGCAATGTGGATTCCAGCCTGATGCTGCCCGCGCTCAGCGGCAGCGGCGTAACGGTAACGCTGGATGATTCTCCGTTGTGGGAGAACGCAGTCAACAACAACGGCACGACCGCCAATATCAACGATTACGTGATCCACCAGCAGGACGTCGAATCGGTGGTGAATGCCTTGTGGGCCGGCGGTGCCGATGCGCTGATGATTATGGATCAGCGGGTGCTGTTCAATTCGGCGGTCATCTGTTCCGGCAACGTGCTGTCGTTGCACGGTAAGAAATACTCGCCGCCGTTCACCATTTCCGCGATTGGTGACCCTCAAAGACTTCGCGCAGCGTTGAACGACTCCGAAGCCATTACCATTCTTAAGCAATATGTGACCGCGTTTGGCATTGGCTACAAGGTGGAGAATGCCGAGGACCTTCAGTTCCCCGCTACCGCCGCCTTGCTGCAGCAGTTGAAATATGCCACGGTCGATACGTCAAAGACCACAGATGAGGAGCAGACTCAGCAATGAGACACGGCAGGCACAACAGCGGCGCACCGGCGCCCATTGATCTCGCGTCCGTGTCGGACGTACAGCCCTTCCCCGAGGACGACGCCGCACGAATGGCGGCAGACCCGGCCAATGCCAGCAGGGCAAGGTCCCGTCGTGCCGCAGTACGCGGCGCGTCTTCGCCCCAGCGGAGCCTGATCTGGCAGGCACTCGGCATCTGCGCCGAACTGCTGATTACCGCTGCCGTGATTTGCGCCCTGTACATCGTCTGGCAGATGTGGTGGACCGGTGTCGAGGCGGAGCGAGCCCAGAACGAAACCACCCAGTCCGTCGACTGGAGCGACCCCAGCAACAACGGGGGAACGGTCACCATCGCCAAAGCCCAGGAGGGCGATGCGCCGGTACAGCCGAAAGACGCGAAATATGGCGACTTGATTGCGCAGATCTACATTCCGCGCTTCGGCTCCCAATGGCATCGCAACATCGTGGAAGGCACCACGCTCGAGCAGCTCAATCGCCACGGTCTGGGCCATTACGACACCACCCAGATGCCGGGGCAGGTCGGCAACTTCGCCGTCGCCGGCCACCGCAACGGCTACGGGCAGCCGTTGGGCGATGTGGACAAGTTGCAGGAAGGCGATCCCATCATCGTTCGTACCAAGGATTACTGGTACGTCTACCACTACACCCGGTACGAGATTGTACTGCCCACGGACGTGCATGTGATCGCCCCCAATCCGGAAGACTCCACTGCCAATCCCACCAAACGCATGATCACACTGACTACCTGTGAGCCGAAATACTCCACCCCCACCCATCGATGGATCAGCTATGGTGAGTTGGCGTACTGGGCCAAAGTGTCCGATGGTGTGCCCAAAGAGCTGGCTACTACTGATTCGTCCGGTGCAGTGATGTTCTCCACCACCGAAACCCCCTCGATCGCTTCCCGCATTGGCTCGCTGGACAAGGTGGTATTCGGCGCGCTGGTAGTGTGGCTGGTTCTGTTCATCGCCGCTGCGGTGGCATGGCGCTGGCCGGTGCTGCGCGAGATTCGCGCGGGTGAGCGTCGCCGCCCGGATGCCAGCATCTATGGCGGACTGTTGCGTCTGCAGCCCGGCGTGGCACCGATTCGATGGCTGCTGCTGGCTCTGCTGCTGTTCGCAGCCGCCGCGGCGCTGTTCCAGTGGGGATTCCCTTGGGCCGCCGCCAATATCCCATTCCTACAGCAGATGTCGAACTTCGTGGCAGCGAGCTGACGGCATCCTAGTACTATGGCTTGCAGTACACGTCCCTCAAGGAGAGCCCTATGACCGATTCCGCGCATATTTTGGTGGTGGATAACTACGATTCCTTCGTCTACACGATCGTAGGCTATCTGCAAACCCTTGGCGCCACTGTTGATGTGGTGCGTAACGACGCTATCGACCCAGCCGCGCCGGGTGTACTGGACGGTTACGATGGCGTGCTGATTTCTCCCGGCCCGGGCGCTCCGGCCGAATCCGGTGCCAGTGAGGATATGATTCGCCTGTGCGCGGCCAGCGGCGTGCCGATGTTTGGTGTGTGCCTGGGCTTGCAGGCGCTCGCCGAGGTGTATGGCTGCACTGTGGGCCATGCGCCCACCATCATGCATGGCAAGACCAGCTTGGTGGAACATATCGATGACGAGATTTTCGAGGGCGTGGCCAACCCCATGACCGCCACCCGCTACCATTCGTTGGCCGTCGAGCCCGATTCGGTGCCGGATACGCTGGTGGTTACCGCGTGGACGCAGGGCGACCACATTATTCAGGGCATCAAGGTCAAGGACAAGCCGATGTACGCCGTGCAATTCCATCCCGAATCCGTGATGACCCAGGACGGCTACCGTCTGCTGGCCAACTGGCTTAAGGTCTGCGGCCAAGACAACGCCGTGGCCAAGTCCGCCGGCCTTCAGCCCAAGGTTACGAAGTAGCTTTTCCGCGCGCGGCGATACTCTCCCCGGAATGTGTCGCTAGAACGAGGCTTGCGTACTGGTTTTGCGACGCTTCCCGGGATTGTTGCGCTGGGATAGCTCTTTATACAGCAAAGGGGAGGGGCGCAGAAGCCCTTCCCCTTTGTGTTGCGTGTATGTGTTGCGCTATTTGCGTTGCATATGCGCAACACATACACGCCCGGCGCTTACTTGCTACTCACCGGTTCACTCACCGGTTCCGCCCCCGTTGCCAGTACCGTTGCCACCGTCTCCGGTACCGGTACCGCCGCCAGTGCTGCCGGCCTTCGTGGTAATGGTGACGGTCGATCCCGCATCTACCTGGCTGCCAGCGCCAGGATTGATGCTGACTACCACAGCGGTGCTGCCGGTTGGACCATTGGCCTGAGCCTTGAGGCCCACGGCCTTGAGCATGAGTTCGGCGGTGACGTAGTCAGTGCCAGCGGTGATATTCGGCACAGCGACCTTCTCCTTGCCCGTGGACACCCAAATGGTGATGACCCCGCCCTGTGCGATGGAAGAGCCCGAATCAGGGCTTACACGGGTAATCAGACCGGCCTCCACCGTATCGGAGCTCTCCTGCTCCACAGTGAAGCTGAACTTGCCCTCATACTGCTGTAGCACGCTGTCCTTCGACTGACCGACCAAATTGCTCGGTACGGTGGTCATGCCGGAAGAAACATATATGGTGATGGTGGTGCCCTTGGGAACCGACTGACCGGCGGCAGGATCGGTTTTCGTCACCATATCCTTGGCGATGTCGGCGCTGTCTTCGGTTTTGACGGCGGCGTTCACCTTGAACCCGGCGCTTTCCAGAATGCTGCGCGCCTCTTCCTGGCTGCGTTCCTTGACATCCGGAACCTGAGTGGACTGCGGGCCTGCGGAGAACCACACCTTCACGGCAGATCCCTTGGCCACCTTGGAGCCGGCGTCCGGGCTCATCTTGGTGCAGGTGCCTTCCGGCTCGGTGGAGTCGGTGTCTTGCTTTTCGGTCATCTTCAAACCCGATGCCTTGAGTTTGAGCTCGATGCTGTCCTTGGATGTGGAAGCGTTGCACACCTCAGGGATGGTGACGGTGTCTTCCGAGGACTTGTTGCCGGAGCCGTTCATGGCGAACACGATGCCCACAATGACAAGCACTGCAACAATCGCTGCGATCACCGAACCGATGATGATCTTCTTGCGCTTCTTGGCCTTGGCCGCCGCCGCACGCTGCTGCGCACGGGACTGCAACGCCGCTGAGTTGGCACCATTGGCCGGTGGAATCTGCTCGAACTGACCGGTCACCGGGTTGAATGCTTGGGTGGGTTGCTGATGCGGTTCCACCGGCGTGGTGGGCAAATCACGTTCGGCTTCCTTGCGGGCCTTCATATTCGACAGGTCCGTCAACGGGTTGAACGCGGCCGCCACCGGCACGCCGCCGTTCATGTAGGTCAGGATGTCGGTCTTGAATTCGGAGGCCGTGGCATAGCGATTCTGGCGGTCCTTGGCCATGGCCTTGGCGCAGATCGAATCCCACATCTTCGGCAGCCCCGGCACCACGGCGGATGGCGGCGTGGCGACTTCGGAAACATGCTGGTAGGCGATGGCCACGGCGGAATCGCCGGTAAACGGCGGGCGGCCGGTGAGCATCTCGTAGAGCACGCAGCCGGCGGAATACAGGTCGGAACGCATGTCGACGGTCTCGCCGCGCGCCTGCTCGGGAGAAAGGTACTGTGCGGTGCCCACCACGCCCTGCGACTGGGTCATGGTGGCTGCGGAATCGTCCAGAGCGCGGGCGATGCCGAAGTCCATGACCTTGACCACGCCCTGCTCGGAAATCATGATGTTGCCGGGCTTGATATCGCGGTGGATAATGCCCATGCGATGCGAATAGTCGAGCGCGTTAAGCACGCCCAACATCACCTGTTCGCAGTCGCGCTGGCTGAGTGCGCCGTTGACCTTGATGATGTCGCGCAGGGTCTGGCCCTTGACGTATTCCATGACGATGTATGGCAGACGCTCGGCATCGCCGCTTTCGGAAGAAACCAGTTCTTCTCCCGAATCGTAGATGTTCACGATGTTCGGGTTGTTCATCTGGGCCACGGCGTGTGCTTCGCGGCGGAAACGGGCCAGGAAGATGTCGTCGTTGGCCAGATCGGCGCGCATGATTTTCACGGCCACGGTACGGCCCAGACGGGTGTCAAGAGCCACGTGGACCTCGGCCATGCCGCCACGACCGATGAGCTGGCCAAGCTGGTAGCGTCCGCCGGCCAATGCGGTGGGCATACTGGTGCTCATTGCTTATTCCCTCCCAATCTTGAGGCCGGGGCCTCCAAAACAATGCGTGGCGTGCTGGTCACTCGGCGCGGCAGTCGATTGCCGGACGTGGCCATGGCGGTGTCGGCCATTTCGGTCTGCTGATCCAGCAGACGGCGTTCGATGCGTGCCAGCGTACGGGACACCACCAGCGCGTCTTTCGGGCGATCCAACGGGTCCTTGGCCAGCATTGACATGACAAATTCGCGTAACTGGACGTCCACCGAGTCCGGCAGTGGAGGCACGGGATTGTTCACGTGCGCTGCGGCGATATCGACCGGAGTGGTGCCGGTGAACGGACGCTGCCCGGCAAGGCCCTCGTACGCCACCACGCCCAGTGAATAGATGTCCGATTGCGGCGTGGCCTGCTGGCCCTGCGCCTGCTCGGGGGAGATGTATTGTGCGGTGCCCACCACCATGCCGTCCTGGGTGATCTGGCCTTGGCCGGTGGAGTAGCTCACGCCGAAATCGGTGATCTTCACTTCGCCGGTGTCGGAGACCATGATGTTGGCCGGCTTGACGTCACGATGAATCACGCCGTGCGAGTGGGCCACGAACAGGCCTCGCGCGGTCTGAATCAGGATGGGCAGCAGTTCGATGGGATCCATCGCGCCCTCGCTGTGGAACAGATCCGCCAACGATTTCGAGGGGACGTATTCCATAATCAGAAAGCCGATGCCGTCATGCTCGTAGTATTCGAACAACGCAGCGATATTCGGATGCGCCAGATTGGCGGAATTATGGGCTTCGGCACGCAGGCGGCGTAGCTTGGCCTCGGCGTTGGTCACGTCCGAGCGCAGCGCCTTGATGGCCACTTCACGGCCGAGCTGAATATCGTAGCCTTTCCAGACCTCGCCCATACCGCCTTGCGCAAGACGCGAATCAAGACGATATCGGCGGTGAATAAGCTGTCCTTCGATAAGTTTCACTGCTGCAAAGCCTCCTGCATCATCGCGCGCATGATCGGGCCAGCGGCGAGCGAACCGTATACATCTGTGTTATGCACCAACACCGCGACGGCGATCTGCGGATCGTCCGCCGGCGCGAAACCGATCACCCAGCCGTCGATGGCAGAGTTGTCGGTACCGATTTGTGCGGTACCGGTTTTGGCCGCCACCTTGATGCCGTCGATGGCCAGCTGCGGATTGGCCTCGGTCACCACGCTTTCCATCATCGTGGTGAGCTTGTCTGCGGAATCCTTGCTGAACGCGTTGGCCATGGTTTGCGGTTTGGTCTGCGAAAGTACGGTGAGATCGGCGGCGCGCACACGATCGACCAGCGTGGGCTGCATCAGTTTGCCATTGTTGGCGATTGCCTGCGCGACCATCGCCATCTGCAACGGCGTGGCCGTGGTGTCGCCTTGGCCGATGGACGCCAGCGCAAGCTTGTCGTCGGTCGGATCAGAGGGGAATGTGGACGCGGTGGCCGTCATTGGGGTGCCCGTGGATTCGGTGCCGTCAATGGTGATGGTGCTGCCGAACCCGAGCTTGGTGGCCATGTCCGAAACCTTGCTCGCGCCGAGTTTCACGCCAAGCTGGGCGAAAGCGGTGTTGGACGACCATGCGACGGCCTCTTGCAGGGAGATCTGTCCGTTGATGCCATCGCCCTGTGCCTCGTCGTTCGGCAACTGTGTGGCGGTTCCCGGCAAGGTATAGCTGGAGCCTGCAGGAATCTTCGTGTCCGTCTGATATTCGCCGGTTTCCAGCGCAGCCGAGGCGACGATGGTCTTGAACGTGGACCCTGGTGGGTACAGCTGCGAGGTGGCGCGGTTGATTAGTGGGCTATTTAGTGGGCTATTTTGGCCCGCAGAAAGTTCGCTGTAGGCCTGAGACGCGGCTTTGGTGTCATGGGTCGCCAGTTTGTTCGGATCATAACTGGGCGTGCTCACCATGGCGAGGATACGACCGGTGCTGACTTCGATGGCCACCGCCGCACCATCGCGCGTACCGAGCTGATCGTAGGCAACCTGCTGCAGCTTGGGGTCGATGGAGGTTTCGATGGACGCGCCCTGATTCGTAGCGCCGGTGAGCATGGCCTTGGCCCGCTGCCAGATCAATGAATCGGCCTCACCGTTGAGCAGCATGCTGCGGGAGGCTTCCAGGCCGCGATCGGCGGTCTGGTTGATGGAGAAGAAGCCGGTGACCGGAGCATACAGCGGACCGTTGGAATAGGTACGCAGGTACTTGAATGCGTCGTTGACCGGCTCGGATTTGGCCATGACCGTGCCGTCCGAGGCCAGGATGGCACCGCGGTAGGCACCGAGCTGGTGGTACAGCGAACGGGCGTTGCGCGGATCGTTGTTCAGCGCGTTGGCCCGTACCGCCATGATGATGGTGGACGACAGGCCGAGAATCACGAACAGCGCGACCACGGCGGTGAAAAGCTGACGAAGATATTTGTTCATACGCGAGTGCCTCCGTTAACGGGAGGAAGCGGGGGAATCGTGCCGGTAGGCGTGTACGGTTCATCGGCGTCGGCATACGACGGAGTGGTGGTATCCACAATGGGGTCGGCGATGGGGGCCGCAGCAGAGCCCGCAGAGGTCACAATTGCGGGCACTTCGGGTGCCTCAAGTGTGTCTGGCGCGTGCTTGGTGATGTCCACAATGGGGTCGTCAAACGATTCCGCCTCGGACTGCGACGCCGTAGCCGACGCGCTGCGAGGCTGAACGATCGGCTCAGTGGCGCGGGCCCTGGCCTCAAGTTCCTTGTTGCGCAGCACGGCCAAAGCCTCGTACTGGAACGTATCCGAGGTCAGCTCCGGCTCGGGCGCATTGGCCGAGTTCGAGATGATGATGAGCAGGGTCGCGAGAATATAGTTGGCGATCAGGCTGGACCCGCCCGCCGCCATATAAGGCAGGGTCAGGCCCGTCAGGGGAATCACCAGCGTGATGCCGCCGACCACGGTGAACACTTGGAAGGCCATGGTGAACACCAGTCCGGAAGCGAGCAGCTTGCCGAAGCCATCCTTGATTTTCATGGCGGTGATGAAGCCGGAGGCAATGATGAGCAGGTAGAGCATCAAAATGGCCAGGACGCCCATCAGACCGAGTTCCTCGCCCAGAGAGGCGTAGATGAAATCGGAGTTCGCGAACGTAACGAGCGAAGGATGGCCTTGGCCGAGACCGGTGCCGAGCATGCCGCCTGATGCCAGGCCGAAAATGCCGGTGACCAGCTGCCAGGAGCCGCCGGGGGTCTTGTTGTATTGCTCGTTGCTGAACGGGTGCAGCCAGGCGTCGATGCGCTGACCCACGTGGCTGAACATGCCTGCGGCCAGCACGGCACCCGCGGCGAACGCGATCAGACCGATGATGATCCAGCTTTTACGGCCGGTGGCCGTGTACAGCATGGCCACGAACATGGCGAAGAACATAAGCGAGGTGCCCAGATCATGCTGCATGACGAGCACGCCCATCGAGGCGATCCACACCACGATGATCGGGCCGAGATCCTTGATACGCGGCAGCTGCAGACCGAGCATCTTCTTACCGCCCACGGCCAGCTGGTCGCGATGGTCGAACAGGTAGGCGGCGAAGAAGAACGCAAGGAACAGCTTGGCGAACTCGCCCGGCTGGAACTGGCCCAGTCCCGGAATCCTGATCCAAATGCGCGCGCCGTTCACTTCCTGACCGACAAACGGCAGCATCGGGGCGAGCAGCAGCACCAAGCCCACCACCATCGACACGTAGGAGAAGCGCCGCAGCACGCGGTAGTCCTTCAGGAAGATGATGAGCAGCGCGGAAAGCACGATGGCGATGCACAGCCAGATCAGCTGACGTTGGGCAACCGCCCAACCTTCGCTCTGGTCAATGCGAGCGATCATGGTCACGCCGGTGGCGGTCAGCAGTAGCACGCAAGGCAGAATCGACTGGCTGGCGTACGGCTGGAAGCGCACAATCAGCCCCCACAGCACCAGAAACAGCACTACGGCCAATGCCAGCATGCCGGCGTATTGCATAGGGAATTCGCCGGCGGTGCGCTGGAACATCTGGATGAACGCCAACGCACTGATTGCCATGGCAATCAGCAACAAAGAAATCTGACGTAGACGGGTAACGATCATTGAGAATCTCCCGTGGCCGCGTTGTCGGCCGCTCCGATACCGGATTTATCCGAGGAATCGGATGAGCTTGACGAACCGGACTTGTCTGACGAGGAGCCGGACTGGCTGGACGAATCCTTGGTGCCGTCCTTGGAATCGCTCTGGGAACTGTCTTTGGAACTGTCCGGGGAATTGGACGCCTCGGCCTTCTTGGCGGCGGCGGCTTCCTGCTGCTTGGCCAGTTTGCGCATTTCGGTGCGGATAATACCCACATGCGACTGCGCTTCGTCCAACGAACCGACTGTGATGCCTTGGCTCAGCTGGTCACGCCATGTCTGAGGCAGGTCCGCGGTGGCGATATTGGTGGTCTGCACTTCGTGCGAAAGCTCAAGTCCAAAGAGATTGGTCGGCACGCCACGATAAATGGCTACGGTGCCGTTGCTATCTCCCACGTAGTAGTGTGTCTGGCTCCACGTGTACGCGCCCCAGCCGGCGCCGGCCAATGCCAGCACGGCAAGAATGCAGGTAATAATCACCGCAAGCTTATTGCGGCGCTTCTTGGTGCGCGTGGCCTTCTTCTGCTCGACCTGCTCATCGCGGATGGCTTTGGCCACATCCGGGTCGTTGGGGTCGGCGGACAGGCGCCCATCCGGCTTTTGCACCACCGGAATCTCACCGGTATCGGGATTGGCTCGTTCACCGGTCTCCTCGCGGACGGTGGACGGCTGCACCACGCGTGTGGACGACGGTTTGGCCGTGGTTTGCGTGGTCTCCGCCTCGTGCGCGCTGGCGGGCTGAATCAATGCTGCGGCGCGCTGGGCGGGGGAATCATCCTCACGCAGTGCGGGCGCGGTAGCCACCGGCTCGTTGACGATGTCGGCAATCGGCTCAAGATTACGGCTGGCGGCACCGCCGACCAACGGCGTTTGGTGCGGCAGGTCGAACGCATCGGCATCCAACGCCAACGTGGCATCCGCAATAACGGCCGTGACATTATCGGTGCTGCCCGCCCGCAGTGCCATCTGCACCAGACGCTGCGCGCATTCGCCCTGATCGGACAGCGTGGTCATCGTCTCTTCGATGGTGGAATCTTCCAGCACACCGCACAGGCCGTCCGAGCACAGTAGCCAACGGTCGGCGGGGTGGGCTCGGCGAACCGAAATATCCGGGCGCGGGTCAATGTCAAAGTCGCCAAGCACGCGCATCACGACGTTGCGCTGCGGGTGGTTCTTGGCTTCGGACGGGGTGATACGACCGGTGTTGATGAGGTGCTGCACGTAGCTGTGGTCGCACGTGATGCGGCGCAGGTGTCCGTCGCGCAGCAGGTAGGCGCGCGAATCGCCGATATGGGCGATGACCCAGTAGCCGGCCACCAATGCCACTGCGGTAACGGTGGTGCCCATGCCGGCAAGCTTGCGTTCGCGCTTGGCCTTGCCGACGATGGCGTCATGCGCGGCCATAACGGAGGTTTCCATCATGCGGGAGATCGTCTCGACGTTGCCACCGGTGTCATCCTGCTCGATGTGGGCCAGCGACCGGATGGCGATGGAGGATGCCGTATCGCCGCCGGCGTGACCGCCCATGCCGTCGCACATGGCGATGAGATGCTCGCCGGCGAAGGAGGAATCCTGATTGTTCGCGCGCACGGTGCCCACATCGGACACCGTGGTGGAATACAGGAACAGCGGTTGTGAAGCGGCGGATTTTGGCATGCGGCTACCTCAGTTCGAAGGTGGTGGCGCCGATGCGCACAGGAATACGAGCGGGCAGAATGGTGGGGCGGTTGATGCGCTGCTGGTTGACCACGGTCCCGTTGGTGGAGTTCAGGTCTTCAATGGCCCACTGCCCGGAGCGCGTGTCACGGTAGACACGGGCATGGTGGGAAGACACGAATTCGTCATCGAGCACCACGGTGTTCGAGGCGGCGCGGCCAAGCGTGATGTCGGCTTCGGCCAGCGGCACGGAGCTGCCGGCAAGCGGACCATCGATGATGACCAACAGGGTAGGCTGCGCCGAGGCGGCGGACGACGCGGAAGCGCTGGGCTGGCGATGCGGGCGCGGCGCAGCTGCCTGCGGCGTTTCGGCCTTGGCCTTATGCACTTCACGCTCACGGCGACGACGCGCGCGCGAAGGTCGCGGACTGAACGTCTCGATGTCCTTGCGCAGCGAACGTACGGCCAGCCAGATGAATATCCACAGCAGGATCAGGAATCCATACTTGAGCAGGGCGAATGTCAGTTCGGTCATAAGTGGACGACTTTCGGGCGTGTGCTCGACTACTCCTGGGCTTGGGCGGAGGCCCAGTACAGGATGCGGGTACGGCCGATGGTGATGGTGTTGCCGTCGAGCAGCGTGGCGGCGGGCACTTGGTGGCCCTCCACGTACGTGCCGTTGGTCGAACCCAGGTCGCGGGCGATCACGCCGTTATCCGTGATGTCGATTTCCAGGTGCCTGCGGGAGATGCCCGGATCGTCGATGACGATATCGCAACCGGAACCGCGGCCGATTACCGTCTTGTCTTTGGTGAGCAGGTACTGGTTGCCGTTCACCTCGAGCACCGGGCTATCCTCGGTCTGCGCATCGGTGGTGACCGGCACGGCATTGCCCTGCACGGATTCGGAGGTGAGGTTGAAGTTGCCCTTGGACAGGTCAAGGTCTTCCTCGAAGATCACGATCACCGGGCCCACGAAGGCGTAATGCTGGCTCTTCGCGTACTCGGTGAGGTTATCGGCCAGTTCGTTGGCCAGGGTCTCGCTACCCCATGCCTCGATACGGTCGAAGTCAGGAGTACTGAGCTTGAAACGGTATTCATTCGGGGCCACCGTGCGGTCACGGCCCACGGGCATGGCCTCGGCGTCAATCTCGCGCTCCAAGGCGCTGGAAAGATCGACAGGCTGCAGGTCTTTGGAGCCAAACTTGGCGAATACTCCGTTGACTGCACCCTCCACGCTTTTTTCAAAACGGTCGAGAACGCTCATAGTCCTCCCTTTCTAATCTTCACCCATCCTACGCGGTGATGGGAATATGAGACAAAAAACCGGTCTTTCACGTGACGATGAGTGCAAAATATCCAAAAATTCAGGGCGGAAATGGGTGCGGCGCACCACCCGAGGTGCTTTACCGGTGGAGCACCTCGGGTGGGATGCGCGTGTTATCGATTTGTCAGGCCAGCGCGTCGCGCAGGAAATCGCGCTGGAGGGTGAGCAGGTTTTCGGCCACGGTCTCGTCATTGGTCATATGGGTGATGCCCGTCAACGGCAGGAAGGTGTGCGGGCGACCCGCCGCCATCAGGGCTTGCGAGAGGCGCAGGCTGTGGGCGATGGTGACGTTGTCGTCGGCGAAACCGTGGATCAGCATAAGCGGGCGCTCGAGTTTCGGTGCGTCCTGCACGATGCCGTTTCGGTAGTAGACATCCGGGTCGAGGCCCAGATAGCGCTCGGTGTAGTGCGTGTCGTACAGCGTCCAGTCGGTGGGCGGGGCGCCGGCGCATGCGGCCTTGAACACGTTCGGCGCGTCCAGCACGGCCAGTGCGGACAGGAAGCCGCCGTACGACCAGCCGATCATGCACACCTTGTCGAGGTCCGGCATGGGAATCGCCTCCCGCTGGCGGGAGGCGGCGCGAAGCGCCGGTGGGTGGTTCTCGGCGTCTGCCTGATCGCCCGCAGCCGGCTGTGCCGCACGTGATTCCACATCGGCGTTGAGCCGGGCGACGGCCTCGGGCAGGGCGTTGACGGCCTCGACCTGATCGGCCAGCGTTACGTCCTTCATATCCTCGAAGATCTCGCGGTCCCATGCCGGGCCGCGGCCGGTGGTGCCACGGCCGTCTGCCGTGACCACCAGGAAGCCTTGGTCGGCCCACCACTGGCCCTCCCAGTAGAAGGACTGCGAGGCGATGACCTGCTGGAAGCCGGGCCCGCCGTACGGCTTCATCAGCACCGGCAGCTTCTCGGCGTGCGCGTACGGGCTTTCCGGGCTCGGCGCGATGATCGCCGTGTACAGCTGGTGCTCGCCCAGTCGCGTAAACGTGACGTTCGGTGTAAAGCCGGGTTCGGCCGCCGTGGACGCGATAGTGGCGCTCTGTTCTCCCAGAATATGCCGCATCTGGGCGCGGGCGGAACGCATATCGCGGCCGGAGACCACGATGCCGCGCTCGCCGCGCGAGGCGGTCCACTGGCCGGGATCGGTCGTGACCGGCGTGATCGTGCCGTTGTAATCGATACTCACCACGTCGAAACTGCGGGCGTCGTGGTCGCCGAATACGGACTCGGTGGCGGCCGCATCGGCCCAAGCGTCCGGCACCTCAGGCGCGATTTCGGGCGCGCGCTGCACCACGGCCAGCACATCCTCGTCGGTCACGGCGAGCACCGTGCGCACGTTCCAGCCAGCCGGCGTGAACGGGCGGCCGTCCATTGTCAGACGGTTGGTGTCCGTGGCCATATCGTTGAGCGAGCACACCAGACGACCATCCGGCGTGTAGGCGGGCGTGCCGTGAACCAGGTCGATCCACTGCTCGTTCGCGTGCTCCTCAAGCACGCGCGTGGCACCCAGCGCGGCCCCATCCGCCGCGACTGCCACCTCAAGCACCTGATCGCGGGTCTGACGGCGGTTCTGCACCAGCACCAGCGGATCGTGGCCGCGACGCCAGTTCACGGCGGCCACATACTCGTACGCCTCGCGATCCCAATCCACATCGGCGTTGCCGGTGATGCCCGCGTACCGGTCGTTCTCATCGAACGCCAGCGTGATCACGGTCAGGTACACGTCGGCGTTGCGGGTCAGCGCGCGCGGGTAGCGGCGACCGGTGGCAGCGGTCTCGGGATTGGCCGGATCGCTGATGTACCAGGTCGGCTCGTCGGCGGTGTCGAAAGACTCGAACAGCACATGCTGCGAATCCGGGGCCCACCAGAAACCGTCGTACCGGTCCATTTCTTCGCCGGCCACGAACTCGGCCAGACCGATTTTCCACGTGTTTTCGGCCGGATTGCCGTCCTCATCCTCCACGCTCACGCCGTAGACGGCGGTGATGCGGTCACCTAGTTCGCCGCCGATATCGACCAGCATCAGGTAGCTGCCCGTGGTGTACAGCACATGTTCGCCATCCGGGGCGATGCGCGGGTTCAGCACCGGCGTGTACATCGCCGGGTCCTCATCGAGCCATTCGCCGGCCAGTTCACGGGTGTGCGGCTCGGGTGCGCCGGTCTCGTCATTCCAATCGATGTCGGTCAGGAACAGGCGGCCGTTGATGGTGAACACGATGCGATTGCCGTCGTCATCTGCGGAGTATCCGACGATGCCGGTGCCGCCTTCGCGCGCACGCTCGCGGCGGGCCTTCTCCTCGGCCGGCACGTCCTCGCTGTCGGCGGTTGCGCCCAGCAGTTCGCGCGGGTCGGCCAGCTTGGTCTCATGGTGTTCGCCGGACTCGTCGAACCAGCTCAGCCACAGTGCGGTCACCAGATCCTCGGGGCCGTCGGAGCGCAGGAACAGGGCCCGCGAGCCGTCGCCCACGGTCTGTGCGGAGCGCGGTGCGCCGCAGCCGAAGCGCAGCGTGCGCGCCCGGAGGCGTGGGAAATGCTTGATTGCGTCATTGACATCATTGGTTTCGCTCATACCTCACAACCTACGCGCCTGTGCGGTCAGTGGCGCGCAGTCTTGCGACGCATTCCCGGGAATGTGTCGTGGTGTGGGTGCGAGGTGTGGGCGTGAGGCTTGTCCTAAGATGGGAGCCATGCAGGTGACGATGATCGACGAAAACAAGTACGCCGAAACGATGACCGACGTGGTGCTGCCCGCGCTCGAACAATGCTGCGAGGAGGGCTGGTTCGATCCGTCCGCCGCCGAACGTTCGGCCGGGATCGAGCCGCTGTCCGGCATTATGGACACCGGCGGCCGCTCGGGCCAGCTGCACTACCTGTGCTACGACTCCGCCAAATTCGACGCGATTCGCGAGCAAGGCGCCACCGCCATCTTCCGCGGGGCCATCGTCATCAGCCACGGCTTCACCGAGTTCGCCGAGAAATACGACGAGCTCGTCTGGTATTTTCTGCTCGCCGGCTACTCGGTGTGTGTACTCGAGCATCGCGGCCACGGCAAGTCCGCGCGCGACGTGGACAACCGCTGCATGGTGTGGATTGATGACTGGCAGCGCTACGTGGCCGATCTGGCCGGCTTCGCCGAAACCATCGGCCAGCAGTACGCGGCCGGCATGCCGCTGAACCTGTTCTGCCATTCGATGGGCGGCGGCATCGGCGCGGCCGTGTTGGAGCGATACCCCACCCTGTTCGACAAAGCGGTGCTCTCCGCCCCGATGATCGCCCCCGCCACCGGCATGCCGCTGGGCGTGGCCCGTGTGCTGGTCGGCGCGCTGTGCGGACTCGGCTTCGGCAAGAAGCGCGTGTTCGGGCAGTCGGGCTTCACGCCGGAATTCTCGATGGAAGGCAACGAGGGCGCTTCCGAAGCGCGTGAACGCTGGTACTTCAAGCTGCGTTGCGAGAATAGCGAATACCAGACCTACTGCGCGGCGTTCGAATGGGTGCGCCAAGCGTTGAAGCTCAACCGGGCCATACTGAATCCGTCCGCCTGCGCCGAAGTGGAGACGCCGGTGCTGCTCTTCCAGTCCGGACGCGACATCTGGGTACTCAATAAGCCGCAGAATCACTTCGTCCAACTGGTCAAGGACGGCGGCGGCGAGGCGAACATCGTGCGCTTCCCCGAATCGCGCCACGAAATCTTCTCCATGCCCAACAGCACCTACAAGCCCTACCTCGAAAAGATCCTCGGCTTCTACGACGACCCCATGATTGCCTGCGCCGCGTACTGATGTAGCTCTTCACCCATTGTTCACCGTGCGGTCACCTTGTGGCCCGACCCGCTTTAGATGGCGGGAGAGCCATGGAATTATGGGCATAATGTCTTCTCTCCGCCGCCGCGGTTGCGGCCGCGGTATGTGCCGGCGTGCTCGCGTTGACCGGTTGCACGGCGTTCAATAATTCCGATGACGGCACAGCGGACGGCAACGGCACGTCCGCCACCACGCAGACCTTCCAGCCGTCCGGCGGCAAACCGACTGCCACCCTGAGCATTGCCTCCGGCTCCGAAAACAAGGAAGTCGCCGTCGCCATCCAGAAAGCGGCCGACCAATCCAACGTAGCCGTGACGATGCACTACATGGGTTCGCTGGAGATTATGAACGCGCTCAAGGCCGGCGGCCAGGATCACGACGCCGTCTGGCCTGCCTCCTCGATGTGGATTTCGATGGGAGACACCAAGCACATCGTCAAAGACGCGGCCAGCACCTCCACCACGCCGATCGTGTTCGGCATCGCCAAATCCAAGGCCGTCAAACTCGGCTGGGCTGACGACACCGGCGCCACCAAGCCCGTCTCCACCGCGGACATCCTCGCCGCGGTCAGCGACGGCAAACTCACGTTCTCCATGACCTCCGCCACGGTGATCGACAGCGCGCTCAACGTCTACCAGACCGCGCTCAGGAAACCCAGCTGGACCATTTGGGTGGTCGATTACTCCGGTTCGATGTCTGAAGAGGGCAAGAACGGCGTGGTCAAAGGCCTGAACGCGGCGCTCGACCCGGACCAGGCCAAGAAGTCGTACATCGAGCCCGCCAGCGGCGACGTGAACATTCTCATCCCGTTTGAAACCGAGGCCCACCGCCCGGTCAAGGCCACTGGCACAAGCACCAGCGACCTGCTGCATGAGGCCGATGCCACCGATGCCAGCGGCGGCACCGATATCTATGAAGGCCTGCTGAGCGCGCTCGACGAGCTGCCCAGCGAGTCGGAAGCCTCGCAATACACCACCGCCATCGTGCTCATGACCGACGGCCGCTCCAACTCCGATCATCAGGACGAATTCGAAAGCGCCTATAAGTCGCGCGGCCGTGATCTGCCGATCTTCTCCATCATGTTCGGCGATGCCGATCCCAGCCAGCTGAAGTCTCTCGCCACCCTGAGCAACGCCAAGGTATTCGACGGCCGCTCCGGCGACCTCGCCGCCGTCTTCCGCCAAGCCAAGGGCTTCAACTGATGCTCCAGGTAATCTGTGGATTCGTTGTCGGACTGCTGCTCGCCGGGCTCGGTTTCGGACTGGTCGGCGGCGGAGTGCCCGGCCTGATCGTGGCCGTGGTACTGGCCGCACTTGGGTATATCGCCGCCTCCACGCTCACCGAGCCGGAGCGACGCATCGGCAAAATGCTGGTTTCCGCCTTGCCCAACGGTCAGAAGACCGCCGATACGATCGACGCGGCGAACGCTCGACTCAACTCGATCGCCATGCTCACCAAGCAAGTACGTGACCCAGCCGTCAAAGCCGAAGCCAACGACTTCATCGCCGCTACCAAAGATTTAGTGCAATACGTGACCCGAGACACCTCCGCCTACCCGACGTTGCGCCACTACATCACCGTGTACGGCGAGCAGACCGAGAAACTGTTGCGCTCCTACGTGGACGTGGAAAGTTCCGGCGCACGCGATCAGATAGCCACGGTACGAATCGAAACCATCGAGGCGCTGCAAGTGCTCGAACAGACCGCCGCCGGCGAACTCAGCCGGGCGGTAAGCGCCAAGACGTTGGGCATTACGGCCGACTCCGACGCCATCCAACGGTTGGCCCGCATGGATGGATACGACGACGTCGCACCTTCGCCTGTGCCTTCCTCGGCTGCTGATGAAGGCCGGCATGCGCCCAGTCAGCCTCCATCTGGTGGCCCGGCTCACCAGTCGGACCAGAAAACGGACGCACAATGAAACTCTCCAAATCAAAAATCATCGGACTGATCGCCCTGCTTGCGGTAGTGGGCGTGGTCTGCGGCACGCTGGTGTGGCGGCAATCGCAACCAGCACCGGCCGAACCGACCGAACAGGTGAGCATCACCGGCTACCTGGGCGGCGAGAAAATCGGCCTGTTCGATGACGCCAAGTTCAAGGCGCTCGCCGCCAAGCAAGGCATTGCCATCGACTATCGCAAGGCCGGATCGCCGGCCATGATGGATACGGACCGGAAAGGCATGGGTTACCTGTTCCCCTCCTCGCGCGCGGCCGTCGAATACGGCAATGCGAAAGGCGTCAAGGCCCCCCCAAAGCGACATCGTCTTCAACTCACCGATTGTGCTATACACGCACAAGGCCGTGGCGGACGGGCTCGTGAACGGCGGACTTGTGACCAAGGACGATTCTGGCGCGTACCACATGGATATGGCCAAAGCCGTGGACGCGATGGTCGCCAACACAACCTGGGCCGACGTCGGATACACGGCAGGCTACGGGCAGTTCCGCATCGACTCGACCGATCCGGTGAAGTCGAACTCAGGCAACGAATACGCGGCGCTTCTTGCCACGGTGCTCAACGGCGGGCAGCCGGCCATGGTCGATTCGGTGGCGCGCGACGGCAAGACCATCGCCTCCATCTTCGCCAAATCCGGCTGGATGGAGACCTCTTCCGAGGATTCGTTCAACCAGTTCCTGACCTTGGGCGTGGGCTCCAAGCCGATGATGGTGGGCTACGAATCGCAGCTGCTTGATTTGGCCGTGAACCAGCCGGATGCGTTCAAGCAGATCAAGGACGACGTGGCCATCGTCTACCCGACGCCGACCGTGTGGAGCACCCACACGCTGATGGCCTTGGACGAGAAAAGGCGGCACACTGCTGAACCTGTTGAAAACACCGGCGGTGCAGAAGCTGGCGTGGGAGCGCCATGGCTTCCGCGCGGCCAACTTCGCCGGCACCGATTCGATCAGCCGATTCGGCGTGGCCGGCACGCTCGACCAGATCCCGGCCGTATCCGAACTGCCCAACAACGATGCCATGCAACACCTCATCACCACCCTCCAATCCGCGTAAGCCAAACTCGTGGCCGACATCTCCATGTACGACACGATGTACACGCAGAACGCCCAGCAATACCGCGAGCTGAAAATGACCGTACTGGCCGGCAAGAAGGCGCTCGCCGACTTCAACGCCAACCAGCTGCCAGCGCTGGAGGCCGAGGCCGCCGCCAGTGGCGACGCCATGCAGGCGCAAGTGCTGAAGAACTTCAAGTCCAAGCTCGACCGTTTTGCCAAGCGACTCGACGACCTCGACCGCATCAGCGTGGTTACCTTGCAGACCGCGCCGCAGATCAAAATCATCCAGAACGCGGACCAGACCATCGTGGACAAGATCGACACCACCATCTCCACCACGATTCCGGTGTGGAAGAGTCAGATGGTGATCGCGCTGGGCCTGTCCAACCAGCGCAAGGTTCTCGACCTGCAGAACAAGGCCGACGATGTGACCAACAAGCTGCTGGCGCGTAACGCGGCCGCCCTGCACAAGGGTGCAGTGGACGCGGAAAAGGCCAACCAGCGTTCCGTGGTGGAAATCGACACGCTGGAGAAGATCAACGCCGAACTCATCGCCACCCTGAAGGAGACCGTGCAGATCCAGAAGGAAGGCGAGGCCAACCGCGAGGCCGCCCAGGTCAAGATGCGCCAAATCGAGTCCGACCTCAAAAACGCCTTGCTCGAAAACGCCCAGCAGATGTGAGCCGTTCGCGCGCCAGCATGCTCCCGTTGGCGGAGTTTGCGGGAACGTGCAACCATGCTCCCGTTGGCAGAGGTATATGAGTACGCCTACTGGTGTGCGTATATATGCTCCCGCTGGTGGGAGCTGGCAGCCGTAAGACTGGCTGAGGGTGGTCACGGCGCTCGGCTCGGCCGGCTTTACCGGCAGCCATTCCCGCCGCAATTTCTCTGTGGGCATAATCCCGGAATGATTGCCGCGCTCGGGAATTGGATGAAGTGAAGGTTAAAGGTTGAGAGCCCGGGAGGGTTCCGGAACCGGCCACGATAACCGCTGCTAGCCCCGCGATACGGGTTGGCGGCCGGCAGCCAAGCCGATTCTCTCCTAATCAAGGAGTACCGATTATGGCAATGTTTCCGGCTTTGATGAATGACACGATGTTCTCGGATCTGTTCGATGATCCGTTCTTTGAGGGTTGGCGCAACACGGACAACACGATGAGTGCCGTAATGCCCGCCAACATGATGACCACCGATGTGCGCGAGACCGACAAGGGTTACGACGTCGACATCGATATGCCTGGCTTTAAGAAGGAAGATATCAACCTTGAGCTCAACAACGGCTATCTGACCGTGTCCGCCTCGCGTTGCAGCGAGCATGAGGACAAGGCTCCGGCCGCTGAGGACGAGGCTTCCGACAGCAAGTGTGCTTGCGCGTCCGATTCGGGCAAGTGGCTGCGTCGCGAACGCTACATGGGCTCCTGCTCGCGTAGCTTCTACGTTGGCGAGGACGTGAAGGAGTCCGACATCCACGCCAGCTACCGGAACGGCACGCTGTGCATCCAGGTTCCGAAGATGCAGGCCCAGCTGCAAGTCGAGTCCAAGCACCAAATCGCGATTGAGGGCTGACGATACTTGATTCGTCCCGAAGTCCCGCTTCGAGTAGCTTTGCCCCCTCTGACGAGGGGGCTCCCGCGAAGCGGGTGGGGGAGAGATAAATCGTAACCAAACCATGCTTCCCACGCCGTCTGCCCTACGCTTTCAACGCCGACTAACCTGACAGACGGCGGGAAACATAGCCAATGCAAATGCCGGGTAGGGATTTACCCTACCCGGCATTTTGCTGTTTCAATCACCGAACCCCACCCTGTTCGCGCGCCGGTCGCGTGCCGTTCTGCCGCTGTACACATCCGATGGGTAGAGTGACTTCGAAACGATGCGAGAGAGGCGGACATATGGCGAACGGCGCACAGAACGCAAGCGGCACACCGGCACCGGCGGCAAGCCATTCCGGCGGCCACGTCGTATCCGCGCGCGCCACGACCATCGGCCTGATGGCAATCCTGCTGTGGAGCTTCATGGCCGGCACCGTGCGCATCGTCTCCGAAAACTTCGGCGCCACGCTTGGCTCGGCCCTGATCTACACGGTCGGCGGCATCCTGCTGCTGATGTTCCGGCGCCCGGCCCCGATTCGCGAGTTCCCCAAGAAATACCTGATTATCGGCGGCCTGTTGTTCGTATTTTACGAATCGTCGATATCCCTCTCGCTGGGTCTGGCCTCTACCGACGCATCCTCGGTGGAAGTGAGCCTGGTCAACTATCTGTGGCCCACGATGATGGTGCTGCTGTCGGCGGGCGTATCCCATCGCAAGCACGCGGTCGTCAAGGTGCTGCCGGGCGCGATCGTGGCCACTGCCGGCGTGGTGTTGGCGGTCGGCGGTAATTCCGGGCTCGACTGGCATGCGGCCGTGCAGCATATCGCCGCCAACCCTTTGCCCTATGCGCTGGCGTTCGTGGGCGCGCTCGCTTGGTCGGTGTACGCGGTGTTCACGCCAGCCATGAGTCATGGGGTGGACGGCACTTCATTGTTCTTCCCCTGCGTGGCCGTGGCGTTGTGGATTATCCACTTCGCGTCCGGGCAGGGGTGGCCGGCCGAGCCTCCGAGTCTGGTCGCATGGCTGTTTGTGTTGATTGCCGCGGCGGCGATTGGTGGTGGTTATGCCTGCTGGGGCTATGGCATTCTGCATGGGTCTATGGAGCGGCTTGCTATTGCGTCCTATGCCACGCCGGTGCTGTCCACCGGGGCCAGTGCGGTGTTGCTGGGTTTGGCGCTGTCGCTGCCGTTTTGGTGTGGCGCGCTGCTGGTGGCCGCCGGATCGGTGCTCAATTACTTGGTCAGTGCGCGCAAATAGCGGGGTGACTTTGCTCATGGGGCGGTAATAATCCCATGGGGCGGTAAAACCCTCATGGGGCGGTATGCCAGAATGGCTTAATTCCGCGGTTTCACATATCCTTCAAACCGCCCCATGGGCAAGTTACCGCCCTATGGGTGTTTTGCCGCCCCATGGATACGCCGGTGTACCGCCCAAAAGCAACAAAAAACGGCGTCCAGCCGTAGCCGGATCGCCGCTTTCGGGCATCCTCCTCAAACCACAGGAGAACAAGTGTTCAGTTATTCGCCCAATGTGAGAACAAGTCCCAATCAGTCGATGTCGGTGCCCTCGTCGCGGGTCGGCTCCTTGGTGGGGTCGAAGCCGGAGACGATGTACACCACACGGCGGGCGGCGGACACGGCGTGATCGCCGAGACGCTCCAGGAAGCGGCCCAGCAGCACGATATCCACGGTCTGCTGACGGGTGATGTCATCGGACAGCGCCAGATCGAAGGTCTGGTGGTGCAGGTTGTCCAGCTTGTCGTCGGCCAGGATGATGGCCTCGGCGGTCTTGGCATCGCGATCGGAGAGCATGGCCACCAGCTGGTCAGCGGTGTTGTCCAGGAAGTCGATCATCTCGGCGAACACCGGCTGAGCGGATTCAGGAATCGCGGCGGCCGGATAGGTGCGGCGAGCGGCCTCGGCCACGTGGCGGGCAAGATCGCCCATACGCTCGAACGTGGAAGCCAGACGCATGGTGGAACCGACCACCCGCAGATCGGTGGCAACCGGATTCAGCTTGGCGAGCAACTTGACGCACTGGTCAATCACAGAGGACTCCAGGGCATCGATTTCGATGTCGCCGTCGATAACGGCCTGGGCGGCTTCAAGATTCT
>ENA-OWOA01000081-OWOA01000081.1-gut-metagenome-genome-assembly--contig:-NODE-81-length-41802-cov-38.275207_pt1 | contig 41802 bp, 39 predicted proteins | sample MGYA00248251_ERZ651780 | MGnify/ENA primary metagenome ERZ651780 (study PRJEB26908, sample SAMEA4031714) | gut metagenome | biome: gut; feature: normal infant; material: stool | place: China | collected 2015... | reverse complement strand
GAAAATGTTTAAATTGGGATAATCCATTTAATTTATTTTTAAAAGAAGTGTCGCACTTGGATTGACAATTCATCATTAGATAAAATCAAATACTTAATAAAAAAATATTAAAAAGAAATGTACCTAAAAAGTTATTTTTATTTAACTTTTTAGGTACATTTTCCTTTATATTGTAAAAATTTATTTTTTATATTTCTTTAATATTGATCTTATTATCCAATACATGGCTTTTATAAAATTACCATTTTTTATATAAAATTTTGCATATAATCTCATTTGACGATATTTTGTTGGACATTTATCCCAAGGTTCATTTTTCCATGGAGATATTTCTTTATAATCTCTAAAATATCTTGCCAAATGATGAAAACACCATTCATGCCACGGTTTATTAAACCCATGATAATGAATAAAAATTGTATCAGTTGGTACATTTTGCAAATTTTTATTATATTTCAAGCTAATATTTGCCAAAAAATTATATTTAGGTTCTATATATTTAACTTTATCTTTTAAGACTATATTTAGAGCATCTTGATCAAAACATCTAAATTCATAACCATATTTCAATTTTTTTTCTGGAAATTTATTTATTTCTCTTAAAATTTCTATGCACTTTTCTGATACTTTATATTCTACCCATTTTTTTAAATCAATATACATCATTCCAGAATTAAAATATTTTTTATTATCAGCCAATAATATAGGATTTCCTTTTTTATCTAAAATAAAATCATCTACTACTGCTGCTATATTATCTTTTAAATCTATATTCAAATAATCTTTTAAATCTCGTATAGCTACCATATCTGCATCTATATATAAATACTCATTTGTTAGATCTTTTAATTGATAGGGAATTGCAAATCTATAATAAGCAGCAACAGTAAACTCTTTATCATCTAAATTTAAAAATTCACTATTATCAATTTCATAAATAATAATATCTGTATTATAAAATTTTATAAGTTCTTTAAATCTACTTAATTCTTTATCATCTATTTTATTATCTATAAAAATATGAAAACTAATTTTTATATCTTTATTATTCTTCAAAATAGATGTTATTAATACTCCTACTGGATATGTAAAAGCTTTACTTATTCCAAAAGCAATATAAAAATCTGATTTTTTATCATCTCTAGTTAAATTTATTTTATTTTTCACAGCATGTTCAAACATATTATTTTCTTTTTTCCTCTATTACATCTTCGCAAAATTCTATTACATTATCAATATCTATATTTTCTAAGCAAGGATAACTTTTACATTGTTTGCGCTTTTTATCACTACATGGATAGCATCTCAACTTAGGATAAACTACTTTTACTTTATCACTATACGGAGCCCAATGTTTGTGTGAAGTTCCTGCAAAAATAACTATTGTATCAGTTTCTTGAGCTGCTGCAATATGTGCTGTACCTGTATCTACACTTAGTAATAAATCACTTTGTTTTAATAAATATCCCAATTCAGGCAAATTAGTTTTCCCACAAAAATTCACTATATTAATTTTACTTTGTTCAATAAAACTTTGTGCATAATCATAATCATTAGCTGAACCTACTACATAAAAATTCAACTCATATTTTTGATTTAAAAAATTTAATACCTTTATAAAGTTTTCTTGCGACCAATCTTTAAATTTTATACCACTTCGTATACATAACGCCACATTTAATCTGTTTTTTGATAAATTATCTAATAAACTGCTCACCTTTAATTGACTTTCATTAGAAAGATTCGGCATTACCATTTTTGCTTTATCAAATCTACCAGTAATACGATTAATAAAAATTTCATGATTTTTTACTTGTTGAGTATTTATAAAATCATAATCTATTTTATAAATATCTGTATAAAATAATGTCAAATAAATATTTCTTAAAGTTATTTTTTCAAAGCCTATTCTCTTAGGTATTTTTGCTAAATAACTAAGCATCGCTGAACGAGGTTTATTATCAATAACTACAGCTAAATCAAAATTCTTACTTTTAAGTTCATCTACCGACTTTTTTATATCATTCCACTTAGCCTTATGCGAATAATCATATAATAAAACTTCATCAATTACTGGATTATTTTCTACTATAGATTTAGTTAATGGTTTTACTAACATTGTTATTTTTGCTTCTGGATACGCTTTTTTCAATAAATAAGCACTAGATGTTGCCATTATAGTATCGCCAATTTTTCGTAAATTTAATATTAATATATTCTTATATTGTAAATTCATTGCCAATAAAGTCACACCCTAAAATTAAAATTTACCCACTATTTTTTATACTAACATATACTTCTATAAGTTTTTTTATCATTATTTGATTAGCAAAATCTTTTTCTACTTTTTTCCTTGCATTTATTCCCATTTTGTTACATAAATCTTTATCTTGAGCTAATCTATTTATCTTATTTACTAAATCATCATCATCATTATATTTTACAAGAAATCCTGTTTCTTTATCACTTATAACTTCACTAATGCCACCAACATTAAAAGCTATAGCTGGCTTTTGCATTGCCATTCCTTCAGCTAAAACCAATCCAAATGTTTCAAAATATGATGGTAAAACCATAACATCTGCTATATCTATATAATTTTCTACATCTGTCTTATGACCTAATAAATGTACTCTATCTTGTAAATGATATTCTTTTATTTTTTTCTTTAAATCACTGAAACCTTTTCCTTTACCAATTACTACAAGATGCCATTTTTTACTAACTTCATAATTTTTCAATACATCAAGTAAATGCTGATGTCCTTTATTTCGCAAATTTTTAATACGCGAAACTATAATCATAGTAAAAGCCTCTTGTGGTATATTATATTTTTTTCGTAATAAATTTTTATTTTGTCGATTGGGTTTAAATTTATCAGTATCTACACCATTATATATTACTTGAATTTTTTCAGCTAAAAAGCCTTCTTTTATTGCAGATTTCCTAGAAAACTCACTTACAGCAATAATCTTATCCACTTGATTCATAATGTCTTTCACTTTTGCTGGTAATACACCATGAGCTGTATATACTATAGGAATATCTAATTTATACTTATTTCGTGTCTTTACGGCTACAATACCTGCTGCTTCCGAATTGGCATGTATTAAGTCTATATTATATTTTTCTACAATACGTTTTAATAATAATCCTGATATAAACTTACTCAATCTAATCGGTAAAAAAAAATGTTTTATTCCTTCTTTTTGTAATTCAACCGCCAACGCTCCACCAGCAGAAGCAATAAATACATTGTAGCCTAATGATTTTAAACTACGAGCTACCAAAGCTACATATGATTCAGCACCACCTATATTCATACGAGGTACTAATAATAAAATTTTTTTCATAAAAAATTACTCCATAATTTTTCTTAAAGAATTAACAATATTTTCTACCTTTATATTTTCTGTTAAAACCTCACAACGATATAATGATTTTTCAGGAGCCCATGCGTCTAGATGTGCTTTTGTATGAATATAAAATAAACAAACTGTAGGTACATCTACTGCCAAACCTAAATGCATAGTTCCTGTATCCACACTAATTAAAGCTTTACAATTAGCTAGTAGCGCTCCAAGTTGAGCAATAGTTGTCTTATCTACTAAATTTATAAAATCATCTTTAGCTATTTTAGACAATTCTTCTCCATATTCTTTTGCTACATTCCCTGCCCCTAATAGTAATAAAGTATAACCTTTACTTTTTAATGTTTGTATTAATTCTTTACAATCTTTTAAAGGCATATCTTTTTCTTTCTTTTTAGAAGTAGTACATATTGCTACTAATTTATTATCTTGTATATTTAAACCTTCTAATAACACTTCAATATCATCATATGATGATTCTGGCGGTATAAATTTCATTGGTAATTCTCTTATAGCTTTTTTACTATATTGTTCTAATAAAATACTATTTTTAGTCTGTACTTTTGTCTTACCATGATAATCTATTTCTCTAGGATTATCTAATAAAAAATTTATTATACCTTTATTTTCAGCATATACTTTTTTAGCCCCAAATAATTTTGCTAAAACAATACCTCTTTCATTACCATAGATAACAAAAGCTGCTTCAAAGCCTAATTTAAATTTTTCTTTATATTCTTGATAAAAATTCCATACTTCCTTTACACCATGATGTTTACCCTTTTTATCATAAGCTACTACTTCATCTACTCCATCACAGTAGGTTGCTACTTCTACAAATGGCTTATTAACAATAAAAGTTATATGTGAATCTGGATATAATATTTTTATATTTCTACATAAAGGATTAGTAAGTAAAGTATCTCCAAAAAAAGATGTATTAATAACTAAAAATTTTTTCATAAAATCTTTCCTTAAAAATTTATTGAATATCTTCTTCATATTCGTATAATATATTATTATACACTATATCTAAGGTTAGGAAAAATTATTATGTTTATACTATTATTAATTATTTTATGTATATTTTTTATCTTATATTTAAAATTTAAAAATTATGTACCAATTTTAATGTATCATCGTATAGCCAATATTCCTGGTGATAGAAATGCTCTACCTAAAGAAAAATTTGCCGAGCAACTAGAATATTTATCCACGCATAATTATCATACTATTACACCAGAACAATTATATAATCACTTCGTAAATAAGGCTAAATTACCTAAAAATCCTGTTCTACTAACTTTTGATGATGGCTATCAGGATAATTATCTTGAAGCCTTACCGCTATTAAAAAAATACAATATGACTGCTGTTGTTTTTCCTATTTACAATTGGATTGGTAAACCTAACAAATGGGAAAATTTCGGTAAACAAGAAACTACTACCATGAATTTAGCAGAATTAAAATCTTGGCTTAATCACGGTCTAGATATCCAACCTCATACTGCCAACCATCCATTCCTAACTCAATGTAATGAGGAAAAATTAAATTTAGAAATTATTGATACCAAAACAAAATTTGAAAAATTATTAGATAAACCTATGGATTATCTTTGTTACCCATATGGTTTTTTCAATCAACAAGTAATAAATATAGTAAAAAAAGCAAATTATAAAATGGCATTTGCCATCTTTGAAAATGTTCCACTTTGGCATATTGACCTTTTTGCTCTTCCACGCATTCCTATACCTTCACACCAAAAAATGTGGGAATTCAAATTAAAAGTAAGCTCTATTCACATTATTTTCGTTGCAATGCGAAAATTGGAACGACAATTTAAACAACTAAAAAATAAATTTAAATAAATAAAAGGCCTCAAGAATATAAGTTCCTGAGGCTCTTTTTATTATCTTATACTAAAATATCTTATATGAATATATCTTCTTTTAAAGGAAATATCATATGTACAGCAAACAAGAGCTATATATGCTATGATTTCACAGCTTTCTTCCAATAATTGATTATAATTACCAAATTGTACTAAACCTCTATCAAATACACATTGACTCAATATGCTTATTACTATAAAAAACAAAAATTCACCTAATGGAATGTACCAACAAATTCCTTGTCTTCTGCTTTGATAAAAATATACTCCCAATAAAATCAAGGCTATTAATATTAAAATCCCTACTATTGGATAAACTACTGAACCATACCATAATTCATGCACTTTTACAAAAATCTGTTCACCATTTTTATCCATACCAATAGGATAAAATACACGACCCCAACTCAATTCTCTACCAATCATCAATATATAAATTATTATCGAAGCTACATAAAACTTTATACTATCATATAAAATAAAATCTCGTATTTTCCCTATACAAATTACAATACCTAAAAATAAAATTACAACTTCTAAATTCTCTAAAAAATGATTTTCATAACTATATTCTATAGGTAAAACAAATGATAACCCAATAAAAATAACAGTTAAAATACACAAAATAACTAAAGCTTTTGTATATCTAATTTCAAAATTTAACATCTATATTCCTTCTTTATTTCTTTTTAAATGATATATCATAAGTAAAGCATACTAAAGAACAATATGCTAATATCTCTGTGCATTCTTCTAATAATTGACCATAATCTGCTAAAAACTTGATTAAATTTTTTTCAAATACTATCTGACTCAAGATCATCATAATTATAAATAAACGAATGCTATATCTAGGTATACTACAAATAATCTGTTCTTTTTTTATGTATTTATAAGTTTGTATCATTAAAAATAATGCTATTAAAACTAGTACTGCAATTATAGGATATACTATTGATCCATACCATATTTGATGGATATTCATAAAAATTTGTTCACCATTTTTATCAATACCGATAGGATAAAATACTCTACCATAACTTAATTCTCTAGCAATCATAACAATATAAAAAATACCACATGCTAAATAAAACTTATTAATTTTATCTTTATTTAAATTTGCAGTTTTATATAACATATTTATAAAACCAATACCTAATATAAATACTTCTAGATTTTCTAACAAATGATTTTCATAACTACATTCTATTGGTAAAATAAATGCTTGAGGCAATAATAAAACCATCAAACCAATTAACATATAATATGTCTTATGCATATATTTATCTACACAAACCATCAATACCATCCTTTACAAAAATTTAAATTTATTTTCATCTAAAATTCATTTTTATAAAATATACTATAATTGAGATAATAGAATATTTTTTTATCTATAAACAAAAATAAAGAAGTAAATTTTAAATAATTTACTTCTTTATTTTTTATTATTTTTCAAAACTAGATTTTTCTGGCAAAATTTTATCAAATGCCTGTTTTATTCTTTCTTTCATAGGTTCAAAATCCACATTATCATTGTCATTTATACATATCATAGGCATTGCTTGATTTTCTATGCTCTTAAATAATTCTTGATTTTGTTCTACACCATTATAGATTTCATAAACCTTACCTTTTACATGTCTTCCTATTGGATAAAAATTTCCTCTAGTCAATTGCCAATAACGAATAAGCCAATTATCTAAATCTAATTTACTTCTAAACTTATGTGACGAAGTATCATCTAATGATTCATATTCTTTTTCCCAAATATCTTCATATTCACTTTTCAAAAAAGAAAAAGCTAAATGATTATTTGCAAATCCTTTAAATCTATGTTGCCCATAAAAAATTAAATTACGTAAAGCATTCCAACCATAAGCTAAATTTACCCATTTACTAAAATGCTTTTTCATCTGTTCCTTTTTATCAAAATGTCCATTTAAAATTGTTACACAATTTAATTTTATAAATGGCATCATATCTTCTTTAGTAGTTGTACTAATTGTACTAGTTATCGCAAAATCTGTCGGCAAACAATCTTTACCTGCAAAAAACAATTCTCTTTTTACTGGTCTTAATAAAAACATATCATCATTAAAATAAACAAATCTTTCTGCTAAACCGTTTATTCTATGCAAATTTAATTCAATAGGCTGGGAACTAAATGTAGGTAAATATTTTTGTGGTATAAAATCGCTATGTTTAGCAATATTTAATTTGGGATTATCTATATTTAACCATTTAGGCAAATGACCATAAGTTACAAAATGTATTTTGTTAACCCATGGTGCAAATTTTTCTACAGCTCTAAACCAATATTGCATATTATCCCAATCACGAAAACGCACATTGCGATTATCTGCATTTTTATTGGGACTATACTTTGCTTTTTCAGCTTGCCATACTGGATCGTTACCATCAACCCAAGTAACAACAAAGTCAATTGGATAATTTTCACTCATCTTTTAACAACTCGCTTTGTCTTAATTTTTCTATGACTTGATTTGGTTTTATACTTGCTAAGCAATCTATATTTTTAGCACAAATACGCTTCCAACAACCATCACATTCATGACCTGCTAAAATCACATTTTCACTTTGTCTATATGGACCATTTCTATTAGGATCTGTTGGCCCCATAAGCATAATTGCAGGAATATTTAAAGCTGCTGCTAAATGAAGGTTTCCTGTATCTCCTCCCACAACAGCCTTTGATAATTTAATAAGTCTAGCCGTTTGCATCAAACTCGTTTTTCCCACAAAATTTACAATATTATTTTCTCTAGCTAATTTAATAATAGCTTGTGATTTTTGTTCATCATCTTTTCCAAAACCAATTAAGACTACTTTTAGCTTATATTCTGCTAATAAATCACTTAATTTAGCAAAATTTTCCACAGACCAACATTTATTTATCCAATTAGTGCCCACTGCAAAAATTATAAATTTTTGATTTAATATATTCTCTTTAATCAATAAATTATCTACAAAATCAATTTCATCTTGTGTATTAACTAAAGGAAATATTATATTTTCTGTATCACAATCTAAACATTTAACAGTATCTAAATATCTATCTACAATATGACCATTCTTATTATTGCCTACTATGCGTTTGCTGATTAAATTGCTACCTTCACGCATATCTACATAGCCTATTTTTTTCTTTGCCTTAGCAGTAAATACTACAGCTGCTGACTTAAACAATCCTTGCAAATCTATAGATATATCATATTTTCTTTTTTGCAATAACTTAGCAAATGGTCGATAATTTTCTTTAAAACCATTCCATGATTTAAATGCTTTTTTATGAAAAATAATTATTTCATCTACATATGGATTGTGTTTCACCAATTCATATGCTGTAGGTTCCACAACCCATGTAATATGCGCATTAGGATATCGTTTTTTCAAAACATATGCTATAGGTAATGCATGAATTACATCTCCTATTGCACTTAATTTTACAATTAAAATATTCATAAAAACCTCATTACTTCTATCTATCGAAAATATAAATTAAAAATTTTTACTAATATATTTTTCTATTATTTGATTTTACCAATATTTTTTCAAATAGTAAATACTTATTTACTATTTAAAGTCCCAAAAGAAAAGCTACATCTTTAAATTATCTAAAAATGTAGCATATCTTTAAATTATTTAATTAATATATATCTAATATTTTTTGTACTATATTTGTGGTAGAACATCCCTCTACTACTTTTATAAATTTTATCTTACCACCATATTTTTTTACTGTTGATGTTTCTGGAAGAGATTCTTCTGTATAATCTCCACCTTTTACATAGATATCTGGTTTTACTTTACTGATTAATTTATCAGCTGTTGTTTCATCAAAAATAACTACATAATCTACAGCTTTTAAACTATCTATAACCTCTGCTCGCTCTTTTTGCGAAACAATTGGTCTTTTGTCTGATTTATACTGCTTTACAGACTGATCACTATTTAACCCTAAAATTAAATAATCTGCTAATTTACTAGCTTCATTTAAATAACGAACATGACCTGCATGTATTAAATCAAAAGTGCCATTAGTAAGTGCTATAGTTTTATTACCCTTACGCAAGATTTCACAAAACTTTTCAATATCTTGTATATCTATAATCATCACTAAAATCCTATCTGTAATTATTATTTTTTCAATACAGCAATTAATTCCTCATCAGAAACTGTAGCTGTTCCCATTTTACGTACAGCAATACCAGAAGCAAAATTAGAAAGTTCAGCTGCTTGACTTGGCATCGCACCTGTAGCTAATGCTGTGATAAAAGTAGCAACACATGTATCGCCTGCTCCTGATACATCAAATACTTCTGATTTATCAGATACTGGGATATTATGCACATCTCCATTTGCTTCAAATAAAGTCATACCTTTTTCGCCACGTGTAACTAAAATTCCCTTTGCTTGCATTTTTACTAAAAATTCCTGTGCCGCTTTATATAAAATTTCCTCATTATCTATTTTATAGCCTACAGCACTAGCTAATTCCGCATCATTTTGTTTTACATAATCAGTACCTACAAAATTGAAAATAGCATATCGAGAATCTATTATTGATGGTATATCATATTCTTTACTTAAAGATAAAATTAAATCACGAATTTTAGGTGTAATTGTTCCACTACCATAATCGCTCATTACTACACCTTGCATCTGTGGCATGACCATTTGAATATAATTCATCAATTCTTTTTCATATATTTCACTGATAACTTCATTACATTCTCTATCAATACGTACTACCTGTTGACTTACTGTAGCTCTACCACCTGCAATAACACGTGTCTTAGTAATAGTTTTGCGATTTTGATCACAAAACATACCTTCCGTATTTACATTATTTTCTTCTAATATTTGCTTTAAATTTAAAGCACCTTTATCTTCGCCTAAAATACCTACAGCAAAAGCCTTTCCGCCTAATGTAGCTACATTATTAACTACATTAGCAGCACCGCCAGCCACTGTTTTTTCTTCTGACTCTATCAATACTAAAACTGGCGCTTCACGAGAAATACGAGAAATATCGCCTTTTAAATATATATCAGCAATCATATCACCAATAATTAAAATGCGTTTTCCCTTAAATTTTTCTACAAAATCAATCAATTCCGGCTTCATAAATTCACCTTTTTTCTCTATATATTAGAAATTCAAGAAATTAAAATGTAAACTCCATTTATCTTTTTTCTGTTCATATTTTAATTCAGTTTCTACACAATGCCAATCATGATACCAATAATAATCTAAATCTCTTAAACGAAGCTGATCAGAAGCATCATATCCTGTTGCTACAACAAAGCGATTTTTATCATCTATAGTATAACTTAGACCTGCGGATACTTTTTTGGAATAATCTTCCAATCCATACTGGAATAAAGTATTTTCTGCACTAACTCTTGAATAATGATATCCTGTATAAGCTACTAATCTATCAGTTAATTCACCAAGTAAAGTCACATCATAATACAAACTATTATAATTGCTATCATCATAATCTTCATAAACTAAGCGATAACCTATGCTTGGAAATAATCTAAATTTACCTTCTGTATCTAAATTTATAGGATCATGATGGAGAGATAAATTATGTTCACGATGCCAACTTTTAATATTATTTTCTTCCCATAAACCATATTCATTATACAAATTAAAACTAAGTGGTGTATCACCTATTCTACTGCCATAATTATATACATATGCTATATTTTTTTCTAACCAACGATCATCATCATCTTCATATTTACCATTTTCTACTTTAAAAGTACTACCTGCATTATTCCAAGCTACACCATAAATATTTCTCATATCATGCTTAGTAGTATATTTTAAATCAGCATAAGCTTTTACATTATCCATCAGTGGTGCATCTAATTTATAACCGATAGATAAACCATCATCATCATTTATACGAATACGCAATGGTATCCATTGATTTTTTCCATCGCTATTAGTACCTATTTTAGTACTATATTCATCTGTTTGATAAATAACTTGACCTTTGATCAAAAATTTCGCATTATATGCTACCATATGGTCATCAGGATAAATTTCAATTTTCTCAGCAGTCAAACAGTAATCTGGTTTTTTCGCAGGACAACGTGTCATCGTGCCATTGTAAATTATATAGTAATCAGGATAAAATTCTACTTGTTCCCCTGAAATATATCTATTATCTACACGACCTTTTACATTATTCATTACACCAGTTTTTTCATTATAATTATATTTTGTTTTCTCACTGTTGATATCAAGTGTTGGGTTAGCTACCTGCATAACATGAGCAGGAACAGGAATATCCACATCACCTGTATTTAAATTACCATTTGCATCTTCAGTAATCATGCGTGAATAATTCTGAGTGATTTTTACATTACCCTTACCATATACTTCACCTGTTACTGAGTCATACATAATATCATTACCCTCAAAAATAATTGGTGCTTCTTGAGGATTTTGTATAACAATGCCTTCTTTTTCATATTGAGCATCTAATTCTGCTTTAAATTCATTAATAGCTTTATTTTTTTCTTTATCTCTAGCTTCACGACGTTGGTCTTCAACATAATTTAAGATTTCAACATCAGTATCTGAAGCTAATACTGGCTGATTATATGTACATAAAGATAATGCACTTAATGATATCGCCCACAATATTTTTTTCTCTATTTTCATTAAAATATTCACCTATCTTAAAATAAATTTAACTAAATACACTTAAATTATTATACCATGATAATATCTTCTTTGCCGAATTACTTTTCGCTAAAATCTAAAAGGACTCTACATTTATTGCAGAGTCCTTTTCATTTATCTATTATATTTTTCTACTAAGGAACACAAATACATTGCTTTTTCGTCTGTCAATGTATCTTTTTGCATGCGCCAGCCCCAGTTAGTGCCTACTGTACCAGGTAAATTCATTCTAGCATTACTATCCAACTTCAAAACATCTTGCATTGGCAATATCGCCATCTTAGAGGCACTAGCATATGCTAATTTTACCAATTCCTCTAATAAAGCCTCATTATCATCAACTTTAACTTCTAATAAATCTGCTAAAACTGCTTTATCCTGCGGAGATATATCCTCTTTAAGCCAGCCTAAAGTTGTATTATTGTCATGAGTGCCTGTATAGACAATGCTATTTTTCGGACTGATAAAGTTTAATTTATGATATTTATTTGCATATAATTCAAATTGCAAAACTTTCATGCCTGGGAAATTACAACTATTTTTCAAAGCTTCGACTTCTGGCGTAATTACACCTAAATCTTCAGCAATGATTGGCACATCACCTAAATATTCTTTGATTTTATCAAATAAATCTTTGCCTGGACCTTTAACCCATTTACCAACACGAGCATTTGTGGCCATACCAGATACTTCCCAATAAGCTTCAAAACCACGGAAATGGTCAATGCGAATTATATCTACTAAATTCAACAATGTAGCTATACGTTTACGCCACCAACTATAGTCATCTCTTTGCATTACCTTCCAGAGATAATGTGGATTGCCCCAAAGTTGACCATCTTCACTGAAATAATCTGGTGGCACTCCTGCTGCTGTCTTTAAGGTGCCATCAGCATTCAAATTAAATAAATCTTGATGTACCCATACATCAGCACTATCATGTGATGGAAAAATTGGAACATCACCGACTATTTGTATGCCTCTTTCGTTTGCATAAGCATGTAAATCTTGCCACTGTTTAAAGAAAATATATTGCTTAAACTTAGCATAAGCAATATCTTGTGCCAAAGAAATTCTACAAGACTCTAAAGCTTGAGGTTTACGCAATTTTATATCTAAATTCCATTCATACCATGGTAAGTTTTTATAATATTTCTTTAATGCCATGAATAGTGCATAATCTTCAAGCCAATAACTTTGCTGTTGACAAAAAGCAGTATAATCTGCATCTGCTACAAAATTTGCAAAAGCTTTTGTTAAGATTTTTTCTTTATAAGCTTCTACTTTTACAAAATCTACTTTATCAACATCAGCTTTATAATCTAAAACAATATCTTTAGCTTCCAATAAATTGATTTCCACCAATTTTTCAGGAGAAATAAGCATAGTATTGCCAGCAAAAGCAGATGGAGATTGATATGGAGATGCTCCATATCCTACTGGATTTAATGGCAATATTTGCCAAATCTTTTGTTTAGCTTTTACTAACCAATCCACAAAATTATAAGCTTCTTTTCCTAAATCACCAATACCATAATCAGATGGAAGTGATGTTGGATGCATGATAATACCAGCTTTTCTAGCATATTCTATATTTTCTTTTTCCTGTTCAAATACTAGAGCTGTGAGCGGTTCAATTTCTATCTTAGCTTTATTATCTATGATTTCCACATCAGGATACATATTAGTTATTTCATGTAATTTACGCTGACAAAAACCATGAACATCAATTTCTATCGTCATAGTCTTTTCTTGATGACGATTTAATACCACTAAAATGCAATCATCATCCATTTTTTGTCCAAATCTATCTTTGCCTAATTTTGTAGTTCTCATATAAGCTAAGACATCATCTTGAGCATATACTGGTATATACCAACCAGTTTGCAATACTTGTCGATGATTGCGCAGTGCTATCATACGCGTAAAGAAATGACGTAAATTATTATCAGCTTCATCCCATTTATAGCTTGCTCTATTATGTGGATCGCGATATCCCTGCATACCGATTTCATCGCCATAATAAATTGATGGTACTCCCGGCAATGTCATCTGCCAAACAACAGCTAATTTCAAACGAGCAATAGCTAAACGCAAATGAGCATCATCTAATTTGAATTTTGCCTGTACACTAGCTGGTACATTTTCTACACTTGGAGCTTCGCCTAATAAAGTCAAAATACGTTCTACATCATGACTACCCAATAAGTTCATCATGGCATAGAGATTTTCTTCAGGATAATTTTCATGCTGATTTAAAATACTTACTTCTGTTTCTTGAGCTGATTTATTCTTCAAAATAAAATCTAAAATAATTCTGCGCAATGGATAATTCATCGCACTATCCATCTCATAACCACAAAGATACTCGCGATGAACATTATACGCTATTTTATTTGAAGCATCTTCCCATACTTCACCGATGATAACTGCATCTTTATCTAATTTCTTCAATTTTTGATAAAAACAACGTGTAAATTTCTGTGGCAATTCATCAATTACATCTAAACGCCAACCACTTATGCCTTTATCCATCCAAAAATTCATTACACTATCTTCACTACGAATGATGAAATCCATATATGATGGTGTTGTTTCCTTTGTGTTTGGCATACTTGTAAAGCCCCACCAACAATCATATTTACAAGGATATTCCTTGAAATCATACCATTCATAATACGGAGACTCTTTGGATTGATATGCACCTACACTATCAAAATTGCCAAAGCGATTGAAGTATATACTATCACTGCCAGTATGACTAAATACACCATCTAAGATGATGCGAATTCCCATCTCTTTAGCTTGACTACAAAGCTGTGCAAATTCTTCATTAGTGCCAAACATTGGGTCTACTTGATGATAATCTGCCGTATCATAATGATGATTAGCACGTGATTTAAAAATAGGATTAAAATAAATCACAGATATTCCCAAATCTTTTAAATAAGATAATTTCTCTTTTATACCTTGGATATTTCCGCCAAAATAATCATAAGTGATTACATTTTTTGTATCTGGGTCTAAATAATACATTGGTGGTTCATTCCAATCACAATGAAGCACCGCATGTTTTTTCTGTGGGATATTATTGCCACTACGATAAAATCTATCAGGGAAAATCTGATACATAACAGCTTTTTTAAACCAATCTGGCGTTTTTACATCTTTTTTAAATACTGTAATCTGATAAGATGGTGGCACCTCTAGTGCTTCTTGACCAATACCACCCATTTGCGCCTTATTATTGCCATAATATAATAATTTGCCATCAGCTAATTCAATTATAAAATAATACCAAACAAGACAACCATCTTCAGGCATATCTAAATCAATAAAATAATGTTTTTCATCCCATGAAGATTTTTTTAAATTATAATATATTGAACCACAAGTTTCTTGCCATGTATGTAAACGCACCAAAGAAACTTTATCTTTTAAATCAACATCAATTGCCAATCTCACAAAAGATTGTGTCGGCACTGCCCCTATAGGACTGCGATAATATAGATTTCGCGAATCATGAAAAATCATTTATATTATCCCGTTGCCAAAAATCTATAAAAATATAAAAATTTGTTTATTTCCTTCTTCATTGAATCCGATTTTGCCATAGCTACTTTCGTTTGATATGATTCTCCAAAGGCTTAAATTCGGATACAACGAATCCTACATATTAGCATTTTCTTGCTTGTGAAACTATGCTAATTTATACATAGATAAATTTAGTGAAGCATTTAAGTCTCTATCAATTACTGCTCCACAGTGTGGACATCTATAAACTCTATCTTTTAGTTTTAAATCTTTCTTTATAAATCCACACTTGTTACAAGTTTTTGATGATGGATAAAATCTATCTGCTACTACTAATTCAATTCCATTTAATTCAGATTTATATGTTAGATACTGTCTAAACTTATGGAAACATTGTTTTTTTACTGAATCAGATAAATGTTTATTTTTCATCATTCCAGAAACATTCAAATCTTCTATTACAATTCTATATGGTTTGGTTTTCACTATACTTGTTGTAACTTGATGAATATAATTGTTTCTAATATTAGCTAATTTTCTATATATTAGTTTTGTTGTATTCTCTAATTTTTTTATATTTTTAGTTTTGATAAATTGGCAACGTTCACCTCCTTCTTTTTTGATTTTATTTATTTCATATTTTCTACTTATTTGTCTTTGCTTTTGTTTTAATCTTTTTTCTAATTTTTTTACTTTTTTAGTCTTATTAATGTTTTTAAATATTTTTCCATCGGAACAAATAGCCAACTCTTTCAATCCTAAATCTATACCTAATGAAATATTTGTTAATTCTTCCTTTTTTTCATTAACTTCTATTCCAACCGATAGATACCAATATTTATTATCATAAGTTATTCTAGGATTATTATATTTAACATTAATTGGTATTTGTTCATTTATTTTTATCCAACCTACTTTTTCAATTAAAACTTTTTTCTCTTTAACTTTTAATTTAATCGGGTCGTTATAAAAACTAGGTTTACTTTTTTTCCTACTTTTAAATTTGGGTTTGTTAGCTAAGCTTTTAAAAAATCTTTTATAAGCCTTACAAGCATCTTTTACAGATTGTTTAGTGATATTATTTGATACTTCATTTAACCAAGTTAGTTCAGACTTTTTAAGTTGAGTTAATTCTTTTCTGATAACTCCGTCGTTAATAAATTTACCACCATTTTTATAATTTTCTTCCTGTTTTGCGAGAGTATAATTATAGATGAATCTAGCAGTTCCTACAGATTGCCACAGTTTTTGTTCTTGCTCTTTTGTTGGATAAATTCTAACTTTTTTCGCAAGTATCATCTTCTATTAACTCCTTAATCATTTTTTTAGCTTTATTAGCTCTTTTTCCTTGAAGTCTACAACTAAATACAGTAACTATTTGAATTAAATCTTCTACTAACTCTTGTTCTTCAGTTCTCTCTGTATTATCAATAATTTCAATTGTTGTTCCATATTTTGTCTGCAAATTCTCCTATTGAGTAATATTTCATATTATCACCTCAATAGTGTCATATCATAATCTTTAAATAATTTATAGATTTTTATATAAAATTATATATTATTTATAACAGCTTTAAGCCTCCCCTGATTAAAACTTCAATCATCTATAAAATAATTATCGCTTAATACAGACCTTATTTTGTTGAGTAAGCAAAATTTTATAAAAATCGTATTAAGCGATAAAATTTTTATTTTAAACTAATTATTAAGCCTTTAAGCTATTATACAATTCTTTATATTGTTTAGCTGATTCTTCCCAGCTGTAATCAGCAGTCATAGCATTTTCTACAAGATGAATATGTTTTCTATCATCAGCAATACCATCTATTGCACGTTTGATGGAGAATAATAATTCATGTGCATTGTAATTATTAAAGCTAAAGCCATTACCAGTTTGAGTGTAATTGTTATATGCTTCAACAGTATCTTTTAAACCACCTGTAGCACGTACAATTGGCACAGTACCATAACGGAGAGCGATAAGCTGACCAATACCGCATGGTTCATATTGAGATGGCATCAAGAATAAATCACTTGCAGCATAAATTTGATGTGCTAATTCATTATTAAAGAAGATATTAGCAGATACTTTTTTCGGATAGCGCCATACAAGACCTTTGAACCAGTCTTCATATTGTCTATCGCCTGTACCTAAGATTACAAATTGTACATTTTCATATTCAAGTAATTCATCTAAGATACGTGTAACTAAATCAAGACCTTTAGCTTCAACTAAACGAGTTACCATACCAATCATTGGAATTTTGCGATTTACTGGTAAGCCCAATTTTTTCTGAAGTTGTTCTTTATTATCACCTTTGATAGCAATTGCATTATGTACATCAAAGTTTTTAAAGATGTACTTATCAGTTTCTGGATTATAATCTTCATAATCAAGACCATTGATAATACCAGATAAATCTGCATCACGTTTTTGAAGCATACCTTCAAGACCTTCACCATAATAAGGATCTTGAATTTCTTTAGCATAACTGCGACTTACAGTAGTAACTTTATCAGAATATACGATAGCACCTTTCATGAAGTTGATATCATCGAAGTATTCCAAATCACCATTGTTGAAGCATTTCCAATCAAGACCTAATACATCTGGTAAATATCCTTTCCAGAAACGACCTTGATATTTCAAATTATGAATAGTATATACTGTTTTAATCTTGTTATAGCGTACATCTTCATTATGTTCGAGTTTTAAATAAACGCTAATTAAACCTGTTTGCCAATCATTCATATGAATAACATCTGGCCAGAAATCAATATGAGGAAGCATTTCAAGAACAGCTCTGCAGAAGAAAGTAAATCTTTCTACATCATCTGGATAACCATAATATCCTTCACGATAGAAATATTCCTGATTATCAATGAAATAAAATGGTACATCTTTATAATCGTATCTATCAATACCTAGATATTTTTTACGCCAGGAAACATTGATTTCACCATCATAAATATGTTCCATATTATTGCGATATTCTTCTTTTATACCACTGTATTTTGGTATAACAACACGAACATCTACACCTTTTTGTTTTAATTCTTTAGGTAAAGAACCCGCTACATCTGCAAGACCGCCTGTTTTTACAAAAGGCACAGCTTCTGAGGCTACATATAAAACTTTTAACACTATAACACGACCTTCCTCTATGATTGTATATATAGCCCATATAATAAAAATTATATGGGCTATAACTTAAATTATTTCAAGGCATAAGCTTTAGCCTTTTGACGTTGTTTTGATCTATTACCATTAAGTTTTACTTTTTCTGGTTTTTCAGCTTCAATCACTGTCTGTTTTTTAGCTTCAACAGGACGCAATTTCAATCTGAAATATACTGTACCAAGTGGTGGTAAAGTAATTTGAATAGATTGATTTAAATTATGCCAGAATACATCTTCTGATTTAAAGTCACCTTCATTTAATACATTAGAACCACCGTATTCTTCTTTATCTGTATTAAATACTTCTTGATAAATACCTTTTTCAGGAACACCAATGCGGTAACCATGACGCACTTCTGGAGTGAAGTTACATATTACAATGATGAAATCATCTTGGTCTTCAGCATAACGAATAAAGGAAATAACGCTATTTTCATTATCGTTACAATCAATCCAGCGGAAACCACGCCAATCAAAGTCTACTTGCCATAAAGCTTTATGTTCACAATAGAATTTATTCAATTCTTTAGAGAATCTCTGCATTTTTGTATGCATTGGATACAATTCAGCTAAATGCCAATCAAGACTATCATCATATTTCCATTCGATAAATTGACCAAATTCGCCACCCATGAATAATAATTTTTTACCAGGGTGAGTCATCCAATAACCAAAGAATGAACGAAGACCAGCGAATTTACGCCAATAATCGCCTGGCATTTTTTCAATTAAAGAGCATTTACCATGAACTACTTCATCATGAGATAATGGCAATACAAAGTTTTCAGAGAAAGCATACATCAAGGAGAATGTAATTTTATCATGATTCCATTTACGATAAATAGGATCAAGGCTCATATATTTGAGCATATCATTCATCCAGCCCATATTCCATTTATAGTTAAAGCCCATACCGCCCATATAAGTTGGACGAGAAATCATAGGCCATGATGTAGATTCTTCTGCCATCATTAAAGCATTAGGATGATATTTGAAAATCGCTTCATTTAGATTTTTAATCAATTCCATAGCTTCAAGATTACCAGTGTCACCATATTTATTAGGTTCCCACTGACCTTCTTCACGACCGTAGTTTAGATATAACATATTAGCTACAGCATCAATTCTAAGTCCATCAATATGATATTCATTTAACCAAAATAGAGCATTAGAAATTAAGAAGCTATGCACTTCACGACGACCATAGTCGAAGTTAGTTGTACCCCATTGCCAATTTTCACGGCGTTTTTCATTATCAGATTCATATAAAGTTTCACCATCAAAACGGCGAAGACCATGAGCATCGTTACAGAAATGTCCTGGAACCCAGTCCATGATTACAGCAATACCATTTTGATGAGCTAAATCTACTAAATACATGAAGTCTTTTGGTTCACCATAACGACTAGTTACTGCATAATAACCAGTTGCTTGATAACCCCAAGAACCATCAAATGGATGTTCACAAAGTGGCATAAACTCAATATGAGTATAATTCATTTCTTTAACATAAGAGATGAGCTGTTTTGCTGCTTCTCTATAAGTTAAATAATTACCTTCAGCATCACGACGCCAAGAGCCTAAATGCACTTCATAGATAAGCATAGGTTTATCATAAGAAGCTTCTTGTTGCTGTTTTTTCTGCCATTTTTCATCATGCCATTCATAACCGCGTAAATCATAAACGCGAGAAGCTGTTTTTGGTTTCTTTTCAGCATAAAAAGCATAAGGGTCTGCTTTTAAGAAACGTTCTCCACCATTGAATGGCTCTATAGAATATTTATAAATTTCACCTTGCTGTAAATTAGGAATAAAAGTCACCCAAATTTCACCATCAGAAATTCTCTGCATTGGGTTTTCATTATAATCCCAATTATTAAAATCTCCTACTACACTTATGGCTTTAGCATGAGGTGCCCAAACAGCAAAGCGTACGCCTTCTACTCCGTCTTCTACTACAAAATGAGCTCCTAACATTTGATACGCATAGAAATTTGTACCTTGATGATACAAATACAAATCAAAATCTTTTAATGCGGATACTTCCATCTTTTTAGTTCTCCTTTGGAGTCATTTATTTTAATAAATTAATAGGTTCTACATTCCAGATATCTTTTGCATATTCGCTGATAGTTCTATCACTAGAGAAGATACCAGAATGTGCAATATTGATTAAGCTGGATTTTAACCAACCATAGCGGTCGAGATATTTACCTCTAATTTTTACATGAGCATCAATATAAGAATTGAAGTCTTTGAATACGAAATATTCATCATTACTATTGAATAAATAGTTGTGTAAGTCATGGAAATCACCATTACCTACGAATGGACCAGTCAATAATTCATCAACTACATTGTGAATTGCTGGATTTGTATTATATTCAGTCCATGCGGAATATAATCCATTTTTATAGTATTCCATTACTTCATGTTCTTTTAAGCCAAAGATAACGCAGTTATCTTCTCCAACTGCATCGCAGATTTCCACGTTAGCACCATCTAAAGTACCAAGTGTGATAGCACCGTTCATCATGAATTTCATGTTAGATGTACCGGAAGCTTCTTTACCTGCAAGAGAAATCTGTTCACTAACATCAGCTGCTGGGAATAATTTTTCTGCTAAAGTAACACCATAGTTTTCTAAGAATACTACATGTAAACAATCGTTTACATCTTTATCGTTATTAACAATATTAGCTACATTGTTGATTAAGCGAATTGTTTCTTTAGCGATATGGTAACCAGGAGCTGCTTTACCTGCGAACATATAAGTACGAGGTAACATTTCAGATTTAATAGATGGATTTGCTTTAATCAAATTATAGATATGCATTACATGTAAAATATTCATAATTTGACGTTTGTAAGAATGAATACGTTTAACTTGAATGTCATATAAAGAGTTAGGGTCAATAGTAAATCCACTACGACGTTTGATATGACCAGCTAAATAAATTTTATGTTCTTTTTTAACTTCTGCTAATTTATCAAGGAATGCTGTATCATCTTTATAATCTAATAAATCGATAAGACGAGATGGGTCTTTACGCCATTTATCAGAAATAGCTTCATCTATTAAGCTAGAAAGCTGTGGATTTGCAGCAATGAGCCAACGACGATGTGTAATACCATTAGTTTTATTATTGAATTTACCTGGGTAAATTTCATCAAAGTCACGCATAGTATGTGCTTTTAAGATATCGCTATGAATTTTAGCAACACCATTTACGCTGTGGCTACCTACAACAGAAAGACGAGCCATATGAACTACGCCATCTTGAATGATAGATACTCTGCGTACACGGTCTTCATCATTTGGATATTGTTTACGAACATCTTCTAAGAAGCGTGCATTGATTTCTTCTACGATCATGTAAATACGTGGTACGAGATTTTTAAACATATCAATTGGCCAAGTTTCTAATGCTTCTGGCATAATTGTATGGTTAGTATAAGCTACTGTATTTTTAGTGATATCCCAAGCAGTATCCCAATCCATACCTTCTTGGTCAATGAGTACGCGCATAAGTTCAGGAATTGCCATTGCTGGATGAGTATCATTGATATGAATAGCAATTTTTTTCGCAAAATCTTTTAAATCACCTTTACGGCGTTTATAATGACGAACAATACTTTGAACGCCTGCAGATACAAAGAAATACTCTTGAGTCAAACGAAGCATTTTACCTTCATAAGAGCTATCTTCTGGATACAAGCAAGAAGTGATTGCTTGTACACGATAAGATTGACGCAATCTTTCTTGTAACTGTTCTCTAGTACCTGATAAAGAAGCAAAATCTTGAGGAACTTCAGCATTCCAAAGACGAAGAGTATTTACTACATTATTGTGGTAACCTACGATTGGCACATCATAAGGAACAGCTGCAACTGTATTATATCCTTCATGAACTAATTTTAAAGAACCATCTTCTTGTTGAGCCATATAAGCATTACCGCCAAAATGAACATCAACTTCTTTGTCAGCTTTGCGATATTCCCAAGCGAAACCATTTTTAAGCCAATTATCAGGAATTTCAACTTGTTGATTATCTATTATTTTTTGTTCAAACAGACCATATTGATAACGGATAGTACAACCATGACCTGGAAGGCCTAAGGAAGCCAAAGAATCAATAAAGCAAGCAGCAAGACGGCCAAGACCACCATTACCTAAACCTGCATCTGGTTCCTGTTTAAAGAGTTCTGTAATATCAATATTCAAGTCTTTCAAGGCTTCTTTACAGATTTCTTTCATATCAAGATTGATCAAGTTTGTATTTAATAGACGACCTAATAAGAATTCAATGGAAAAATAATATACTTCTTTGCATTGATTTTCTTCATAGTATTTATTAGTCATAATCCAGTTTTCACTGATGTACTGACGAACTGTTCTAACTAAAGTCTGATATAATTCTTCTTTAGTTAATTCATTCCAATCTTTACCAAATAACATATTTGCTGTTTTTAAGAAATTTTTCTGTAATGAAGCTCTCTCTTCAATTTGCTTATTGATTATTCCTACACTCACTATTACTTCCCCCTATAAGTTTTTACCTTAATCGCACTACCCTGAAATAAAAACTCTATATTTCTAAAAAAACCAAAACCTATATATTAATATTTTATATTATATAATTTATATTATATATATTTATAATTACTATATTTTTTAACCTATATTATTTTAATATCTTATCTTTTGTTAATCAAATAACTGTATTTTTTTCAATGATCAATGGATAATTTTCAGCACCTTTTAACCATTTACCATCGGATACTACTACATTTTTATCGCAAATTACATTTTCTACTAGAGCATCATCTTGTAATTCACAATTCTGCATGATTACGCTATTTTTAACTTGAACGCCTTTTCCGATTTTAACACCACGGAATAAGATACTGTTTTCTACAGAACCTTCAATTACGCAACCATTTGCAACTAAAGAATTATTAACTTTTGCTTGTTTTTTGTACTGTACAGGAGCTTCATCACGAACTCTTGTATAGATTGGGTTATAACCCATGAATAATTCTTCCCAAATTTCTGGTTCTAACAAGTCCATATTAGTTTTGAAATAGGAACTTGTAGAGCAGATTTCAGATACATAACCTTCATGTTGGAAGCCATAAATATTTAAATTATCCTGATGACGTAAAATACCATCAATCAAGAAATCATAGCCACCACGTTCATATGCTGTAGATATGATTTCCATGAATTTTTTACGGGACATTAAATAAATACCCATGAATACTTTGGAATTTTCATAAACAGCTGGACGGTTAGCAATTTCTGTAACAAGACCATTTTCACCAGTCTGTAAAATAGTTGCATTATCTGGACGTTCTTTATTTTCAATATGGTAAACCATAGTGATATCAGCACCAGTATTCTGATGGAAACGAAGAGCTGTAGTAAAGTCTATATTATAAACAAAACGGCTGTTGCAGATTAATACATATTCTTGTTCAGACTGTCTGATAAAGCTCATATGTCTATAGAAAGACTGTAAGTTACCATTACGGCTATCTTTATCCATTTTTATAGCTGGTAAATAGAATAAACCATCATGACGACGTGCTAAATCCCAGTCTTTACCAGAACGAAGATGGTCTAAGATAGAACGAGATTTTGCTGGCATCATCATACCAATTTTTGTAATACCAGAGTTAACCATGCTAGATAAAGCAAAGTCTAATAAACGATAACGACCTGCAAAAGGTAATGTTGCAACAGGTCTTTTTGTTGTAAGTGTTCTTATTTGTTTATCGTCTTCATATAAATCCATTATTCCGAGAACATTTTTCATAATTATATCCCTCTCTTATTTTATCCCACATTTACATTTTCAGTTGCATCGGAAACAACCATTGGTCGTACTGTTTCACCTTCAGGAATTACTACAATAGTGCCATCGTCACTACCTACTTGAGCAGTTGCTTCAATTTTGCTATTTTGAGCTACAATAGCTTTTTCAACAACAGCATCTGCTTCGATTTTTGCAAATGGCATAATTACAGAATTGCTTACTTTTGCACCTTTAGCAATGCGTACACCTGGGAATATAACAGAATTTTTTACTTCACCGCAAATCATAGAACCTTCGCTTACAAGAGAATTTTTAATTTTAGCTTTTGGTCCTACATAGTGAGGTGGCATAGCCATATCCACGGAATAAATTTTCCATTTACCATTCATTTCAAATGGTTGTTTTTCTTTTAATAAATCCATGTTTGCTTCCCAAAGGCTATCGATTGTTCCTACATCTTTCCAATAACCTTCAAATGCATAGGAATATAATCTAGCTTGGTCAGCTAACATTTTTGGAATAATATTTTTACCAAAATCATGGCTAGAAGTTTCATCTTTAGCATCATTTTCTAAGTATTCACGTAAGAAATTCCAGCTAAAGATATAAATACCCATAGAAGCTAAATTGCTTTCTGGTTTAGCAGGTTTTTCGGCAAATTTAGTAATACGACCTTCTTTATCTGTGCTCATAATACCAAAACGAGAAGCTTCTTTCATTGGCACTTTAATTACACCAATTGTAGCTTCTGCTTTATTCTTTTTATGGAATTCAATCATTTTTGCATAATCCATAGTATAAATATGGTCACCAGACAAAACTAATACATAATCTGGATTAGCTTTATTGATAAAATTAATATTTTGATAAATTGCATCTGCTGTACCTTTATACCAATCTGCACCTTTTTCTCTAGCATATGGAGGTAAAATATATACACCACCATTTTTGCGGTCAAGATTCCATGCTTCACCAGTACCTAAGTATGTATGCAATTCTAGTGGACGATATTGAGTAAGTACACCTACTGTTTCAATACCAGAATTTGCACAGTTACTTAATGGGAAATCGATAATACGATATTTTCCACCAAATGGCACAGCTGGTTTAGCTATATTCTTAGTTAAAGCTCCTAATCTGCTCCCTTGACCACCAGCCAATATCATGGCTAAGCATTCTGTTTTTCTCATAATATAAAACCTCCTGAAAAAATAAACATAGTCTACACATCTTGTCAATTTCGATAAAAATGCAGGAATTAATCTATAAAAACTATTAAAAATTACACAAATATAACAAATTACTTATAAAAACTTAACAATCTTAACAATTATCGTACATTTTATAAAATTTAGATTAAATAAATTTACACAACCCCTTTTTCTGTAAAAACTTCTCAAATAAATAAAATTCGTTACATTTTCATTTGACGATATTACATTTCTATATAAATTTTGTAAATCCTGCTAAAATCCAAAAAAATTTTAAAAAATTTCAAAAAAAAGCAGAGCTTTAAATTTGCTCTGCTAAAATTAGACCTTTTTTATATTTACTTACGGTAGAAATTTGTAAATCAAATTTTTCACTAAGTTCATTTTTTAAAGATAATAAATCTTCCATTCGTCCAGATTTTAATTCTATTTCTACTTCACAAATAGGAGATTTTCTTTCATTTCCCTGCACAAATCCACAATCTAAAGCTATTTCCAGTTTTGAAGCAAACCAATTTATATCTATACATTCACGTACAAAATCAGTTATTACAATCGGAATGAATTTCTTACCTTTAGTTTCTTTGATTAAATTCCAAATCTCACCTACATCCGAAAAAACACTTATATCTGCTTGTAGGCTTGTTACTTTTTTATTAATTTCCACACGTTCAAAAACGCCCTGTGTGTTTACTTTTCCCGATTTATATGTTGCTACAAAACAATTGTTTTCTTGTCGTACACGATAGGCAATTTTATGTTTTTGATAGAATTTTTCTTCCGTATCGTAATAAATAGCCTTCATCACTATACTTTGTGGTCTTTGTCCTTCATTTTCTTGCAAGAATTTACGTATATTTTCTACTTGAGCTTTATCTTTTATTTCCATTTTTATTTCAACTTCTCGATTATTCATGAATTTCCCAACAACCTTTCTCTTTTAATTTTAAGATAGCCTGATGCTTGCAAATCAAACTACTACGATGAGCAATACTTATTATTCTCGTATCTGGTAAATATGTTTTTAACATATCATATAAATTTCCTTCTAAAGTTTCATCAAGTGCTGATGTAGCTTCATCCAAAAATACAAATTTAGGTTTATATAATAAAATTCTCGCAAAAGCTATTCTTTGCTGTTCACCTAAAGATAAAATTCTACTCCAATCATCAACAATATCCAATTTATCTACTAAATTTTCTAACTTACAAGCTATGAGTATTTCTTTTATTTCTTCATCACTATATTTTTCACTGATTACTTCTTCGACTACAGGATAAGAAATTGCCTGTCTTAAGCTACCAAGTGGCAAATATGGTCTTTGTGGTAAGAATAAAAATTCTTCTTCTTTTGGCAAATAAACATTGCCTTTCGCATAAGACCAAAGACCTGCAAGTGTTCGTAAAAGAGTTGATTTACCCACACCAGAAGCACCCATGATCAATAAAGATTGATACTTCATCAAATCAATTGTACAATTCTTGATTAAAACATCTTTATTTTTATTAGGAAGGAAAACATCTACATTTTCTATACCGACTTTAATATTAGAAGCATTATCTATCATTAAATCAGATTTCAAATCCAAAGCTTCACTGACATGACGATTGAAACCATCTAAACGGCGAACTACAGAGCACCACTGTGCTATAGTTGTATAAGCATCTACAAAATATGACATTGCCCCTTGAACTTGTCCAAAAGCATTTGATACTTGCATAATCCAACCAACTTGCACCTCTTTAGCAAACCAACGCGGTGCAGCCAATAATAATGGAATGATAATCGCCAATTGACCATAACCAGCTGTAAAACCGTTTAAGATTTTTTGACGAGTCATAATATCGCGGAAATTGCCAATTACAATCTTAAATCTAGTCAAGAAATTTTCTAACTCAGGCTTTTCACCACGATAAAAAGCAATCGACTCTGTATTTTCTCTGACACGCATCATCGCAAAACGGAAATCAGCTTCATATTTTTGCTGTTCATAATTTAAATTGATAAGTGCCTTACCCACCTTATGAGTGAGATACGTACCAACGATAGAATATACCAAAGATAACCAAACCATATAGCCATAGATAGTAAATTCATAACTGCCAATAGGCACAGTGATAATTCCTGATAAATTCCATAAAATTACAGTAAATGCCACCAAAGTTATCAGTTGACGCACAAGACCAATCGTCAAAGATAAAGTCAACGCTACAAATTGATTAATATCCTCAGAAATACGCTGATCTGGGTTATCCATATCTTTTCCCATCAATTTCAACTTATAATAAGCTCTATTTTCCATCCATCTAACTAAATATTTATCAGTGAGCCATTCACGCCATTTTATCTGCAATAATTGTTGTAAATACACAGAATAAACGCCAATCGCTATATAGATAGCGGCAATCAAGGAAAATTTGCCCACTAAATACCAAAAACTATCAAATTCATAGGCTTGCAAAACATCCCAAAATTCTTTATACCAATCATTTACCAATACCGTCAAAAATACACTAGCTAAATTTAAAATTAAAACAACAGCTAAAATACCATAAGCTTTCCATTTTTGTTCAGAACGCCAATATCCTAGTGCTAAAATTTTAAAAGCCTGTAAATAATACATAATTCTTCTTGAAGTCAAACCATACACCTCTATCCTAAAATTAATTTTCATATCTTCTAAAAAAATATGCTAAAATAAATATATTGCTTACTTTTCTTTCATGAGCAAGAAAAGTAACAAAAGAACTCTACCTCCCGATATCAATTTTACTTTGTCAATTATAAAATTATGTCTATAATGCTCTAAACTCGCTTTGCTCAAACAGTAGAGCTAAAACCATAGCCATAATTTTATCCTTTCCAATAGCCTACGGCTACCGTAAAATTCGCTAACGTGAGGGACATTCGGTATTATTTTTAATAATGCTAAATAATTTGTTATATTTTCCGCATTATAAAATTTAGCGGTAATCGCAAGATTATTGAAAAACATTATCATTGAATACGGTTTTTGCTTAACTGTCTGAGCGTAGCGAGTTTTAAGCTTTGTATGAAATGATAATTTTTTTCAAAGCTTAAATTTTATCTGCGGTGGCTTTCTTTGGTTCGTTTCTTTGCCATCAAAGAAATGAACTTATAATATAAGGAGGAAAAAATTTTTTATGAATATTTTACTAGCTATTGCTGTTATGATTGTTATCATTGTTGCTAGTTATTTAGCTGATAGAAAATACCCTACAAAGAGAATATTTATTATTCCTTGTGGCATTATTTTACTTTGTTTTGTAGCTGTCTATAGTTCTTTAGTGATACCATCTTCTTCAAATTCTATCTCCACTGAGCAACGTTTGGCTATTTTAAACGAACAACCTTATTTTATAACATGGTACAATGATTATAAAGAAGATATCAATCAGCTAGATAGATTTGCTACAGTTTATCACAAAATCATTTCTAATTATGAAAATCAATCCATATCTGCAACTGAAGCTTTAAGTCAATTGCAAAGATTATATGATGAAACAAATGCTTTTAATAATTCATTACAAGATGCTTTACCGCCAAGTGAATTATCACAAAACAATTATACATTAGTTTATAATATTTTGGAAAAAACTCGTGTTTATAGTTATAAATTAAATGAAACTGTTCGTCAAAGTATTGTAATCATCAACGAAGGAACTTACAATCAAATTGAGCATAAAGATATTGTAAATAATTTAAATCGCATTTATGCTATTGAAGCTCCTATAATGTTAGATATCAATAACGAAGTATCGCAAATTAAAGATAATCTAACTATCCCAGAAAATTAATCACAAATATAATATATAGATAAAATAAAAGGTGATACTAAAAGTATCACCTTTTTTATTATAATTATTATTATAAATCTTTTACAATTGTTTTGAGATATTCCGCAAAGTCACCAAATAAATCATCACGACGGAGAGCAAATTCTACTGTAGCTTTCAAAAAGCCTAATTTATCGCCTACATCATAGCGTTTGCCGGTGAAATTATAAGCATAAACATTTTCACGTTTTGCCATAACTTTGAGTGCATCTGTCAACTGTATTTCTCCACCTTTACCTGGCTTAGTATTTTGCAATACTTCAAATACATCTGGAGTGATGATATATCTACCAAGCACTGCCATTTGACTTGGAGCTTCTTCAATGCTTGGTTTTTCAATCATGTCATTAACTTTCATCAATTGTTCATTGATAGTTGGTACGCCTGCTACAATACCATAAGAAGAAACCTTTTCTTTTGGCACTTGTTGACAACCTAAAATAGTAGCACCTGTTTGATTATACATATCCATCAACTGTTTTAAAGCTGGCATTTCAGGATTATAAACTATATCATCACCTAATAATACAGCAAATGGTTCATTATCAATGAATGCTCTAGCACATAAAATAGCATCACCTAAACCACGCATATGTTTTTGGCGAATGTAATGTACATTGATTTCTGATGTTTCCTGTACCATTTCCAATAATTTAGTTTTACCTTTAGCTTTTAATTCAGCTTCTAAAATTGGTGCACTATCAAAATGGTCTTCAATTGCACGTTTAGCATGACCACTGATGATCAAAATATCTTCAATACCACTAGAGATAGCTTCTTCCACTATGTACTGAATTGTAGGCTTATCTACTATTGGTAACATTTCTTTAGGTGTTGCTTTTGTCGCTGGCAAAAAACGAGTACCAAAACCAGCAGCAGGTATAACAGCTTTGCGAATACGTTTCATAACAATCTACTCCCTATAATCTATTCAAATAAATAAAATACTTTAAATTATGACAATTTTATACAATCAAAAATCATTATATCATAAAAAAAGATTTTCTTCATAAAATTATTAACTCTATTGATTATAAAGTTTACCAAATTATAACTATGAAGAAAATCTCTCTTTATTATTAATTTTTAGCTATCCTATTCATTCCTATTGTAAGTCTTATTTTTTAATTACTAATCTTATCATTACTATTTCCTCAAAATTTAAGGCTTTATTCTTCGTTTATCTTTTTTATTTCTTCTACACTTAAATTAGTATATTTAGAAATAAGCTTTATATCTACTTTATCTTTTAACATATTTTTTGCAGTTTGTATAGCTTGTTGATATAACCCTTTTTGCATGCCTTGCTGTAATCCTTGCTGTAATCCTTGCTGTAAACCCTGCTCTAAACCCTGTTGCAATCCTTCTTCTTTAAATGCATTCATATAGGAATAATAATCTCTTATAGCTTTTTCTCTCTGTTCATATGCTCTACGTTCTATTTTATCCTGTAAAAATGTATCTTCAAATTCTACTGCTTCTTTAATTGCTGGAGTTGTCATCGCTATTTCCTCCAATTCTTCTTTACTATATTTCCCTGAAAAATAAGCAATCCATGCTTCAGAGGCTCTTATTTTTCGCATATCCTTTAAGGTAAATTTGGGCAATTCTAAAAAATGTATCTCTATATGGTCCGTAAGTTTTTTATGAGATTTCACATTTAATAGATTATAGATGTTATGCCATTCTTGCTCATCTTCCAAATAATCAAATGCCAATAGATTTATAGCTATAGCCTTCTTTAATTTCTTATATTCAGCACCTTTTTCTAATTGCTCTGAATACATCTTTGACCAATAATATAATGAGCGTTCAGCCATTAATTTAAACGGACAAACTTGCACCTCAATATCCACTTGTGTGCCATCATTTAAATCTGCTCTAATATCTAATTTAGATAATTTACCGTCTAAAGTTAATGGTTCATTATCTTTATCTAAAAAACTTATATCTGTAAAATAGTTTTTATCATCTTTATTTAAAACTCCATTTAAAAAACTAAGTGTTAAATTCTTTCTTTTTTTATCCCCCAAAAGTTTTTTAAAATATAAATCATTTAATCTATTAAAATTTTCCATGATAATATTCCTCCATCATCTATATTATAACACAGAAAAATATCGTAAAAAAATTAAACTGCACTTTCAAAAGTCAAATATAAAGCAACTTTTAAAAATGCAGTTTATTATACTTATTATAAATAAAATCTCTGTTTTTATTTTTATTAATGATTGACCTGTTTAGCTAAAGTTTCATTCATATGTCTTATACCTTCTTCTAAATTAGCCAAATGTTTATCCATGCGAAATAACAAAAAACTTGCTACTACCATAGGAAAACCATAATTTGCTATATACGTAAAAATATATTCCATATTATCACCTTAATTCTTTATTTCTCTAGAGATTTATTAATAAAAGCTAATGCTTTACGATAATTTTTGCTTACAGCTTGTACAGATATGTGCAATAATTTTGCTACTTGTTTATATTTTAATCCCTTAAATACTACCAAGATAAAGACTTCATACTGTTTAGGTGGCAATTGATGAATAATCTTCATTATATCTAATCTAGAAGAAATACTATCAGCTAAATCCTCATCTACTGCCAATAAATCCCTAAATTCTTTTACTTCATCTTCATCATCTGTATTCATTTGAGCAGATAATGACACTTCATTTTGCCAAATACGCAAATATCTACGAAATAAAGTATGCACACCTTGATATACTTTTACTTTAGCATAACCGGCAAAAGGCACACCTAAAGACTCATTAAAATCTTTAATTGCCTGATAAAAACTAATCACGGCTTCTTCATATGCCTCTTCTTGAATAGATATTAAATGATGTTGTCTAGAAGCACTATTTAATAAATTCTTATACTTATTTAATAATAACTGTATAGCATAATTATCTCCAGCTTTAGCTTTTATTAATAGTCTTTCCATCTAATCGTCTTCTTTCTATCATCAAGAGAATAATTTAAAAGAAAAAGGGGTGACACGCACCCCTTTTTCCTTATTCCGCAGCGATTTCTGCTGTGTCCTGACGATTTACACTACCTAAATTATATTTTTGTAAGCCCGCTATTTTTTGACCGATATCTAAAATATCATCTTCTGCTAAAGAAGGATTGATATAACCGAAACTACGACTGCTATAGCTAGCTTTACCTGTAGAAGTAGTACCTGTTTCCACTTTAATAATGATTTCACATTCTGCGTTTTTCTTAACTGCCATAATACATTCCTCCTAATGAACTATAAAATTATAAATTAAACTTAAGCTAAAACATCTTGTGTAGTAGTTGTGATATATGCCTCTTTAATCGCTGTTGCTTTATGATTATTTTTGATAATAGCCTGTGTATCAATCATTTTCTGCATAACCACATCGACTTCACTCTTTGTCAATTCATCTTTAGGAGCTGCCAAATTATATTTAAAATCGTCTCCATTATCTAAAGTAAATACCATTGTTAATTTACATGTATCTGCCATAAAAAATCACTCCTTAATTTTAAAATTTAAAAATACATCATAGCTTTAATTGATAACATCTTTTGCCGCCGTTTTTTATTCATCTTATCAACTCCTTACACTTATTTACTTGCAACTTAGATTGCAAAAATCAACCCCTAAATCAAAAATTTTTTCTTAGCAAGTAAAAAAGGCAAACTATTATCCAAAAACATAATAGTTTGCCTTTCGCTATATGTGCAGTTATGAATTTAAACTTTATATATTTTCTGCGAAGTATTTTCTAAACTTATATTTTTAAGGTCAAATAAATTTGAGGCGTAAAATTTATCCATTCTCATACCAAAACCAATACAAATTTTAAAAATAGTATCTTCTGTAGGATTACGACTTTTTTCACTTAATAAGCTAGCCACAGTTGAAGGTGGCATTCCTGCTTTATTTGCCAAGCCATTTATGCTCAAATTATAAGCCTTACACAATTCCAAAATCCTATAATCTACTGCCTTTATAAGTAGCATTATAATCATCTCGCTTTTTCTTAAATTAACTATATTATACTCTTATAAAAATAAAATGTATTCGACATATCGTAAATTTTTATAAAAATAACAAAAAATTTCCCCAAATTTGCTTAAAAGGTTTAATTTCTTCATTTAAACTGCAAGTAAATCATTAAAGGAGTGATTACTTATGCAAAATTTTCAAGTAGTAGATATCTCAGCTTGGCAAGAAAAACTCAATTGGCAAAAACTAAAAGCAAATAATATTCAAGGCGTTATTATCAAAATAGGTGAATACACTCATCTAGATGAAATGTTTATCTCACATGTAAATAATGCTGTAACTTATAATCTGCCCTATGGCATATATTATTATGCTCATGCTTCAACAATTGATAAAGCTATAGCAGAAGCTAATTGGGTAGATAAACAAATCAAAACATATCTCAATGGACAAAATCCACCACTTGGCATCTGGTATGATGCAGAAGATAAATCTATACTCAAAAACAATATCAATGTAGCTTATATGATTGGCAATTTCATCAATCAACTAAACGAACTAGATTATAATTATGTAGGTCTATATAGTTCCTATAATTGGCTCACCAATATCATTGACTTAAATCTACTTGCAGATTATATTCCCATCTGGTCTGCTCAATATTATCATGAAAACAGCTTTAAACTTGAATATCCCAATCGCATTTGTAAGATATGGCAATACACAGATCATAAGCAAATAGATGATATGATACTTGATTGCAATATTTACTATGCATAAACCATACTAAAAGAAAACCGCAAAGAAGATATATTCTTTGCGGTTTTTTCTATTTACATATTCAATTCTTGTAAATATCTTGATAAAGCATCCTGCCATGTAGGTAATCTCTTAAATCCTGCTTCATCTAAACATTTTTTGCTCATTCTTGAATTATGTGGTCGTATAACTTTTGTTGGAAATGCTGTTGATGGTACTGGCTTTACATTTATCTTTATATCTACTTGTTTAAATATTTCACAAGCAAAATCATACCATGAACATATACCTTCATTTGTAGCATGATAAACACCATATTTATCAGATACAAAATAATTTTAATAAATTCACTATATAAATTAACAAGTTTATTCAACTATTAATCATATAAATAACTATTTAATAAAAATTTTATTATTTCTATCAATAATACAAAATACTCTTATTTTTCTTTTATATAATTTCCTTGATTACATGCAATTATTTCACCTGATATAGAACCTGATATATCACTTAATAAAAATATTACTACTTCTGCAATTTCTTCTGGCAAAAAAATTCTTTTTCCTCTTAATGATTCAGAATATAAATTATCATCTTTCTTATGAAGACCCATATCTGTAGCCATTACACTAGGCGCTACACCATTTATTCTATAACCTTTTTCTATTATATTAATAGCAAAACCCTTTACAAAACTATTTACACCAGCTTTTGTTATTCCATATGGTGTATCATCTGCAGCTATAGCTCTTTCAGATGATACAATAACAATATTTCCTTTATCTACATTTTGCTTTTCTAAATATTCTACAAAATATTTTGTCATGAAATAACTTCCCTTTAAATTTACATTAAATAAGTCATCCCATATTTTTTCAGTGACATCATGAAAATTATTTACATTAAAAGCATATACACCTGCATTATTTATTAAACAATCAACTTTATTACCATTAAAATATTTACTTATATTTTCAAAAAATTTTTCTACACTTTTTATATTTGATATATCACATACAGCATATTCACAATTTAATATATTACTAGTTTCTTTTAATGAGCATTCATTTCTCCCCACAATTAAAACTTCAGCTTTTTCTTCTATACATTTTTTAGCAATTTCAAAACCTAAACCTCTATTTCCACCTGTTATAATAACTCTTTTTCCTTTTAATAAACAACTAGGATCTGCTTTTTTTACAATCACTGTCGTCCTATGTTCTTCTTTTAATAAAAAATTTATTACTTTTTTTATTTTATTTTTTATTGACATATTATCTCTTCCTTATATTTTTTATTAACATTTTTTCAAATTTATTAAAAGCAAAATAATATAGGCAACCTAAATATATAATAGAAAATACTAATATTACCATAAAAAATTCTAACCATGAATTAATATTAAAATTAAGATATAATATAATACCTATTAAACAAACAATAATACTTGTTGGCAATATTTTAGATATTTCTAAAAAATATTTTTTTATATCTAATTTTATTACTTTTTTATAATATATATTATCTATAATAATAGTAACTATCCCCATTGTTATACAAGTACCTATAGCTGTTCCTATTTCCTTGTAATATATAGCCAACGGTATACTTATCATAAAATTTACTATAGCAAAGGCCAAATGTATTATATTCCACAAAGCATGCTTATTATAGGCCCTTAATATCTCAATAGCGATATTTTGTGTTAATGCTATTATTAAAGGTGTCATCAATAATATTGCTACATAATACGAATTAATATATCCTTTACCTGCCCAAAGAAATATGAAGCTTTTCCCAAATATAACAAACGAAATCCAAATAAAAAATACTATAAAATATTGAAATCTAGCAACTTTACAAAACAATTCAGATAATTTTTCTATAGCATTTTTTTCTTGTACTAATTTATAAATTTGTGGACTAAATACTCCTAATATTGCAGCAGAAAACATCAAAAATAAAGAGTTAATTTGTACTCCTACAGAATATACTGCAATTGATTCACTTCCTGATGTTCTAGCTAATACTAATTTTCCAATCTGCCAATTTAACTGATCCATTACAGCTTGTAGCATTATAAAAAAGGAAAAGCTAAACATTCCTGGTAGTAATTTAAAATTCATATTTCTAAAGTAAAACTTATTAGATAAATATTTAAAACAATAATATATATTAAATAATAAATCTAAAATTGTACAACATAATACTGCTATGCTTAATCCAACTGCACCAAAATTATTATATAATAATATTAATGATATTATCGGTGTTGTTATACCTCTAAATAAATCTAATGATTTTATAAAAATAAATTTTTCTTTAGATATAGCTAATGTAGCAAACACTGTTTTAGGCATTATAATAGCAATATTTATAGCCATTATAAATAACAATACTTTTATTAAACTATATTCATTAACAGTTAATTTATTACCTAATATTGCTTCTATATTATATATAACTGCTAACATAATAACAAATACAAAAATACCTAATATAGTAAATAATGACAAAAATAATCCATTTAATTTATAGATATTTCCTTTATCATTATCTTTTTTATACCGAAAGTAATATCTCATATATGTACTACTCAAACCTGCATATAATAAAGAAAAATATCCTACTAATGAACTACTTAAAGTATATATTCCATATTCACTTTGACCTAAAATTTTTAACATTATTGGTGTATATATTAAATTTGTTATTATCGTTATTATTATATTTCCATAAGATAATAATATTCCTATTTTCTTTTGATTCATTTTTATGCCTTATCTAATTTTTTTATATCCTCTAAAACTATTTCTGTAAACAACTTACTACCTTTTTCATTCAAAAAATCCGAATTTATATATAACTTGTAATCATTTAATCTATCATCTTTCCAATAATCTAATATAGGTATTCGTTTATCTTTTAAAAATCTTATATTATCATATAATACTTCTTTCATAAATTCATCTGAAATTTTTTTCGTTAAAAAAACACTTGCTGGAGGAATAACAATTATCGGACGCCAATTATGTTCCAAAGAAAATTCTATCATATCTAATAATATAGTTTTTACATTTTCAAATTCATCTTTTAAATAACTCGCTGACTTCTTATCCAATAAATTTTTTAAATTAAACTGTTTTTTCCACCCATTTATTCTTAATAATGCTTCTTTTTCAGCATTATCTGGTGTATTAATAATAGATTTTATTTCTTTTTTTCTTAAAAATATACGTATAAAATTCTTCCATGATTTTAGAATAGGCATATCAACATATAAAATTTTTTTTAGCCTTGAATAATTTAAAATTTTATCTTTATCCATAAAAAAATAATATCTACTATTACTACTATCATTTTTATAATCAACAAAACCAAAAGATAATGGTGCTAATACAATCAAAACCTTACAACCACCATTTAAATTATTACTATATTGTTTTAATATTTTATAATCATAATTTAAAGACTGTGCTCCTGAAGCGAAATTAAAACATTTTCTACTACCATAATTAAATCCATAATATGCATGATTACTACCAGTATTTACTATTTCTAAATTTTCAGGTACTCCATCAACAAATTTTTTTATTTTATTGTAGTCATCTAAAAAATAATTACTATTTTTATATTTTTTATTACATATCCAAATAAATAATAATATTATTACTATTCCTATCAATATATACATACTATAAATATTCCTTTATTCCAAAAAAATTTTTTATATCACTTTTTATTAATCTCAATTTATCTTTAATTGTATATTTACAATATTTATTTATTAATTTATCAAAAGGCATCTTGTCTATATCTATATAAAACTCATTTACTCGTTCATCTAATTTAGGTGAATTCATTAACGCAAAATTTCCTGGCAGTGCTTCTTCTATATTTTTATCATATGAATTTATATTATTTAAAATACTTTCATATAAAAATTTACCTTTTTGAGAATTAATTAATACTACAGAAGTACCTTTATCTTGATCAAGCTCTGGATACTTTCTACCTAATCCCCAAAAATCACCTAAACTAATATCTGCAATTCTAGGAAAACCTTTATATTGACACTGTGTACAACATTCTCTGATATAAAATTTATTTTTCCCTATATATCCACGCATAAAATAATCATGCTTTCTATCTTTTAGATAACTTTTACCATTTTCAAATTCAACTTTTGTACTAAATAAATTCCATCCATATGTTTTATTTTTAAACCATACTTTTTTTACTTTACTATTATATTTTTCTTTTAATGTTTCTAAAAACTTACGATATACTTTAGGAGAATTGGTTCCCAAACATAAAAAATCAATTGTATATAAATTTTCATATTTTTTTCTTAAAAAACTATATAACCCCATTACTTCACATGGAGCACCTACAAATAATACTCTTTTATTTTTATTCAATAAATTTTTTATTTCACTAAATACATTTTTTTTATCACTTTGAACATATTTAGATTGTCTTAATAGCTCTAAATCTTTCATCTGATTAGTAATATAATGTTCTACTAAAAATTCTTTATTATAAATAGCTCCTACAACAAATGTTTCCTTTTCTTTCATAAAACCTTTAGCTAATTCACTAAATAAACCACCTGATGTACTATTTATTCTTATATTTTCATCTTTAGACCATGCTGCTTTCACGATTGGTTCTCTAAGCCTATCTTCTAAACATTCCTGATTAGACATAGATGCACATACTTTTTCACATAGGTTACATTTTATACATTTATCATAATCTATTTCAGGAAATAAAAATTCTGCCTTATCTTTTTTCATTATAATAGCATCTTTAGGGCAAATATTATAACAAGCACTACAACCTGTACATTTATTTTTATTTAAACTATCTATCATCTAAATTATTCACTTCCAATTTATATTTATCTTTATTACTTTTGCTGGCACTCCAGCTACTATAGTATTATTTGGAACATTTTTTGTTACAACTGAGCCAGCTGCAATAATTGCATTATCTCCAATAGTTACACCTTTTAAAATAGTAACTCTAGTTCCAATCCAAACATGATTTCCTATTTTTATAGGTTTTGTCTTTTCATATCCATCCCAAAGACCATCATGAGCATCAGAATCCATTATTGTCACATCATGAGAAATTGCCACATTATCTCCTATTTCTATCTTTTTGTGACATCGTATTTTTATATTAGAATTAAAAAAACCTGACCCTAATCTCAATTTAGCATCTTTAAATAAAATTATATCTGCCCCATAATAAACAGAAAAACTTTTTTTTATCTCCAATAGACTATTATTATCCATTCTTAAATTAGACTGTCTAATTGAACCATTAATATCATTATCTGAAAACATTAATGTTCCATTCAATATAATTTTAGCTGATTTTGCTAGCTGAAAATTACTTTTCTTAAAACAAATAAGCTTAGATTTTCTTTCTCTTTTTTTTATATTTCTTGATAAAAATGTATAATATATAGTTTTTAATATCTCTATTTTTTTTAACTTATTTATTAACATAATTATTCCTTATCTATCACTAACTTTTAAATTTAAAGCCTTTTCTAAAAAATCTTTTGAACGTTTTCTCTCTCGTTCTTGAATAGCTTTTACCCTACTAAAATCCATATTTAAAATTTCTTTATCAGATAACTCACATTTACCATTTACTATATATCTATCTTGATAACCAAACAATTCCATTAATGTATCTATACGAGACGTCATATCCGCCACTCCTTTTTGTTGTCTATTAACAACTAAAAAAGGCGTATTCATTAAAATTGAAAATACACACGCATGGAAAGAATCTGTTGCTACTAATTGTGCATGATCTATTAAATATACAAACTCTTCTACCCTTGAAGTATATAAATCAAAATCATTTTTATCCATTAAATTATAGATTTTCCAATTGTTTTTCTTTGCAATATTTTTAATTATTGGTGATGGATTTCCTAAAAAATAAGTAAGAATATATTTTTCTCCATTATACCATTCTGGAACCATTTCTATTTTTTGCCATTCTTCTTTAGATAATAAAATTGTTGGATCTACTACTACTGGAACTTCTCTTCCTGTCAAATTTTTTACTAAATCCGCCCCTGTTTTCTCTCTCACGGATATTGCTTTCATTTCATTTAAACCATCTTTAAAAATCTTTTCTTTATCTTTTGGTATTTCAGGAATAGCTATACTAGCTGCATAAGCAATTCTTTTTTCTTTAGGTACAAATTTCAAAAACCTTATATTAGCATGATTATCTTTTTTTGACCAAAAATTAGGATTCCAAACTTGATCACTACCTACTATAAAATAATCATATTCCACACCTAAATTATCTTTTATCTTAAAATCGAATTTGGTACTAATTTTATTGGTAAATTTTCCTATATTATACATACGAATATTATCTTTTAAATAAAAAATTTTTAAATACTCTCTAATATTTTTCCAATTTATAAGATACTTTATCCATAATTTCCATGAAAATATATTCACTTTAGTTTTAGATGTATATTTCAAGTCATACCAAATAGAATTTACTTCTTCTATTTTTATTTCATTATATAAAAACTGTTGTAATGCATAATTTTGTAATCTATTACCATAATTATTATTATCATTTATAGTTATTATTCCTATTTTCATTTTGACACCTATAATAAATATTATTTTTATTATTTGATATTTAAATAATTTCCTGCCATAATTCACTATTACTATCTATTTTTTTTATAAATTTAGCTGGATTCCCTACATATACACTATTACTAGGAATATCTTTTGTAACAACAGAACCAGCTCCAATAATTACATTGTCCCCTATAGAAATTTCTCCAATAACAGTAGAATTTGCTGCAATATATACATTATTACCAATCTTAGAAAAGTGCGGTATTATACCATTTTTATCTGGACCTTTTCTTCCAATTACTACACCTGGACCTACTCTAAAATTATTTCCAGCAGATCTAACAGAAATAACTGAATGATTATGAAAAACTACCATCCCTTTTCCAATAAATTCTTCTGCACAAATTTCTATAGTTTTAGGGCTTTGAAGAAATATTCCATTTATTAGACGAAGAATTTTAAATTTCTCCATTCTATAATAAAAAACACTCCTAAAAGATATTTCACACAATAAACTATAATTCAACCAAAATAAAATACCATTTTTTTTCATTATATAATTTATCCCATTTTAATAAACGATATATATCTTGTTTTATTGTTTCTTTCATATCTGAATTTGACAAAAGAAAAAACATATCTGCGACTATGCATCTCCAAAACATAACTATTGTAAATATTATCCTTTTATTCATTATACCCACCCCATAATTTATAAATAATATTTATTACTAAAAATTTTTATTAAATGATGAATTGTCAATCCAAGTGCGACACTTCTTTTAAAAATAAATTAAATGGATTATCCCAATTTAAACATTTTC
>ENA-OWOA01000052-OWOA01000052.1-gut-metagenome-genome-assembly--contig:-NODE-52-length-70320-cov-7.264795_pt1 | contig 70320 bp, 107 predicted proteins | sample MGYA00248251_ERZ651780 | MGnify/ENA primary metagenome ERZ651780 (study PRJEB26908, sample SAMEA4031714) | gut metagenome | biome: gut; feature: normal infant; material: stool | place: China | collected 2015... | reverse complement strand
TCCCGGGCGGATGGATCGCCGGCCCGCAGGGCGGCGAAGGTCCGGATCTCTTCCTGTGGGCTGAGCGGGCGGGGGAAGCTGCCCGCTTCCAGATGGAGCGCAAGCACGAGGAACTTGGATGCAAAAAATTGCAGCAGGGTCAACAGCATACGGAACACCTCCAAAACCATTCTCCTATACAATATGAACGGGGAAAGAGGGTTCAGAATCGTTTTCTGCTTGTAGAAAATGGTGGTCTATATGACAGGGGAGCGGAGCTGCTGCCATTATAATAAGTTTCTCTGGCCGGACCGCTATGCGGACTGCGTGCCTATGGATAAGGTACTGGAACTGCTCAGGAGTGTGAAATACAGAGAAATCGCAGGCGGTGCAAAGAACTGCTGTATCCGGCGCTTTTGCTGCATAAAGGCGGTGATACGACTGCTTTTTGAAAAGATTGCATGAAATCTTATCAAGATGTTACTCTTCTGTGAATTTTAGCACTCAGCACTTGACAGTGCTAAAAACATGTGCTATAACGAAGCCGTGCTCAGGAGAGAGGGGCATGAGGGAGCCGCAAGGCTCCCGGGAAGACTCCGCTCCTGATGCACATCTCATAAATTTTTTACCCGACCCGAACGCCGGGATTGGAGGAATGATTTATGTTTATGCCGACTATTTTCCATGAAAACCTGTTCGATGATTTCTTTGACCCGTTCTGGAACGATGGTGCGCTGGAGCGTGCGATGAACCGTGAAGAGCGTGAGACCTTCGGCAAGCGCGGTGCAAACATGATGAAGACCGATGTGAAGCAGACCGCCGACGGCAGCTATGACGTTGCCGTTGATCTGCCCGGCTGCAAGAAGGAAGACGTTCAGATGGAGCTGAACGACGGCTGCCTGACCATTCAGGCTGTCCGCAGCCACAGCAATGACGAGAAGGATAAAGAGGGCCGCTACCTGCGCCGCGAGACCTTCTCCGGCACCTGCGCCCGCAGCTTCTATGTGGGCGACGCCGTGAAGAAGGAGGACATCCACGCAAAGTTCGAGGATGGCATCCTGCACATCACGCTGCCCGCACCTCAGCAGCAGAAGGCTCTGCCTGTGAACCCGAACCTGATCGAAATTGAATAACGGTTATGTACCGGTGTAAAATACCGATGCATAGGACTTGCCCCCGGAGAGCTGCCCAAAGGCTCTCCGGGGACTTTTTGCGTTCCGGCATCTTTTCGGCAGGGAAAAGCATGGTGCGGTCCGGATGGCATAGGGCAGGGGGTCAGGCCCGGCTCCTTCATCGCCCGCGTTCCCCATTTCCCACGGTATTCTCAGATGCTTCATATCAAAACCTCCATTCCATCTTTACGAGCTGCATTTTCATCCCATGGCCGCCGACTTTGGCGAGAAGACGAAAGAATCCGCTGCCGCTCTTGACAAAGAGTGGTTTTGTACTATGATTGTTGTACATACAACGATGCAGATACATCTTTTTAAGATAAGACCCGGAGGCTGTCTATGGATATTACCGATGAAAAATGAGAAGACCTTCCGCCCGGACCGGATATTCTCTTATTTCCGGGTCGAGTGGCTCCCGCTGGCTTTCGTGACCCTGTCGGGCCTCATCTATAACATCGGCCTGCTGGCCACCCCGTGGTTCGAGGGCCGTCTGGCCCAGTGCCTGGCGGACATCCTGAGCGGCAGCGAACCAGCGGCCCAAATGGCGCTGCTGGTTCTGGCCTATATCCTCGTCATCCTGCTGGTGCAGGCGTCGCGGTTCATCAAGCGCTTTTATGTCCGCCGCTTTGCCAACAACATCAACCGCCGGATGAAGGGTATCCTCTACGCCAATCTGGTGCGCCAGAGCCGGGCTTCGCTGGAAAAAGAGGGCGCCGGTGAGCTGATGACCAAGGCCATCTCCGATGTGGACGACTGCGTCGAGGGTATGCGCAAGTTCACCACCGAAGTCTTTGATACCGGCGTGGCGCTGGCGGGTCATGTGGTCATGCTGCTGGTGTACGACTGGCGGCTGGCTCTGCTGAGCCTGCTGTTCACGCCCTTCTCCTACGTCTGCGCGGCATGGATGAAAAAGCCGGTCCAGCGGGCCGGTGCGGCCTACAAAAAGGCGGCGGGCGCACTGAGTACCGCCACCCTCGACCGCGCCCGGAACGCCGTGACTTACCGCATCTACGGCTGCGAAGACGCCCGCGCGGAGCGGTACGAAGAGGTACTGGATACCTACGAAAAGACGGCAGTGAAGAACAACGTGTGGCAGTCGGCCCTGCCGCCGCTCTATCTGGCGGCGTCAGAGGCAGGCGCACTGTTCATTTTGTGGTTCGGCGCAAAGAATGTCCTTGGCACCGGCTGGCGTGTGTGGGACATCGCGGCCTTTACCACCTTCCTCTCCTGCTTCACCAAGCTGGTGGTCAAATCCTCCAAGGCGGCCAAGCTCTTCAACTCGGTGCAGAAGGCCGAAGTCTCCTGGAAGCGCATCAAGCCTCTGATGAAGTCGCCGGAGCAGCTGGACGCACTGGATGTCCCGGCGGCGGAAGATGTGACCCTCAGGAACCTCTCCTTCGCCTACGGCGACACCCCCATCTTCTCGGGTCTGAGTCTGACAGCCCATCCCGGCGACATCATCGGTGTCACCGGCCCGGTGGCCTGCGGAAAATCCACCTTTGGCCGGGTCTTCCTCTGCGAGGCCCCCTATGAAGGCTCGGCGCAGTTTGGCAGAAAGGAGTTCTCCGCTCTGACTCCGCGTCAGATTTCGGCCACCGTCGGCTATCTGGGCCACGACCCGGAGCTGAGCGCCGACACGGTGCAGAACAATGTCCTCTGCGGCAGCAAGCAGGACGCCATGCCCTATCTCGCCGCTGCTGCGCTGAAAGGCGAGGTGCTGGCGATGGAGAACGGCCTCGATACCGTCATCGGCAGCAGCGGCACCCGTCTTTCCGGCGGACAGGCCCAGCGTCTGGCACTGGCCCGGACGCTGGCCCATCCGCGCCCTGTCCTCATCCTCGACGACCCGTTCTCGGCCCTCGACCGGGACACGGAGGATACGGTCTTTGCCGACCTGCAGGAATATGCCAAGGATAAGGTCGTCTTTCTCACCTCGCACCGCCTGTACCACTTCCCGCAGATGCAGAAGATCATCTTTATGGATGGCGGAAAGACCGCTGTCGGCACCCATGAGGAGCTTTTGGCATCGGCCCCGGTCTACCGTCAGCTGTACGAAAGCCAGACAGGAGGGAAACAGCATGGAGAACAGGCGTAAAAATGATGTGTTTGAGGCCATCCGGATGGCCGCCGTGACCCACCGCCTTCTCACAGCGGGGACCGTCCTGTGTGCGGCGGCATCGGTGGCGGCGTCTCTGGTGCCGCCGCTGCTGCTGGCCCGCATCATCGACGGGCTGACGGCCGGGCTTCCGCTGACATTCCCTGCGGTGCTTCTTTATTTCGGCAGTCTGGCGCTGGAAGGGATGCTCTCCTCGGCGCAGGAGAGCCTGCTGGTACTCTTCGGCCAGAAAATGACCCACGCCCTGCGCTCTGAAATGTCCCGGAAGCTGACCAAGCTTCCCGCCAGCACGCTGGTGGGGCAGAACCCCGGCGAGGTGGCCGCGCGCTTCTCGGGCGATGTGGATACGGTGGAGGCGCTGTTCACCTCCGGCATCATCAGCATGGCGGCGGACGCCTGCCGCATCCTCTCCATCATGGCGGTCATCGCCGTGAAGAATACCGGCCTTGCGCTGATTTTGCTGCTGGTGCTGCCGCTGTTTGCCGTGTTCACCCGCCATGTGCAGACGCGGATACTGGCAGCGCAGCTGGATAACCGCCGGGCGGCCGCCGCTGTGTCCGGCCAGGTCCCGGAAACACTGCACAACATCCGCACCATCCGGGCTCTGGGTCTGGAAGACTACATGGAGCGCCGCTATGACCGGTGCATCGGCGAAAGCTATGCCGCGATGGAGCGGACGAATTTTTACGATGCGATCTATTCGCCCGTCGTGCTGGTGCTGAATGCCGCCGTGGTCGGCATCGTCATGCTCCTCTCGGCTTCCGGCAATGCGGCTGTCCTGACCTTGTTCGGGATGTCGGTCGGTACCTCGGTGGCCGTCATCAACTACATTTCCCGCATCTTTGCGCCCATCGAGAGCCTTGGCATGGAGATACAGACCATCCAGTCGGCGATGGCGGGCGTGAAGCGCATCGACGCCTTCCTTGACCAGCCGGAACGCACCATCCCCAAGGAGTGGGAGACCTCTGCCCGGGGTGATGTGGTGCTCTCTCATGTGACCTTCGGTTACGGCGAAAAGCAGGTCTTGAACGATTTTTCCATGACCGTCAAGCAGGGCGAGCAGGTGACGCTGGTGGGCCGGACGGGTGCCGGAAAGAGCACCGTCTTCAAGCTGCTGCTGGGACTTTATCACCCGGAAGCCGGATCGGTGACCATCGGCGGCGTGGATGTGGCGGACATCACGGACGCCGAGCGCCGCACCTGCATCGGCTGTGTGGAGCAGCATTTTGCCCGTGTGCCGGGTACGGTGCTGGAACAGATCACGCTGGGCGACCCCGGCATCACCGAAGAGATGGCAAGGAACGCCGCGAAGCTTGCCGGTCTGGATGCCGCCATCCAGACCCTGCCGAACGGCTATGATACGGTGTGTACTGACGGGATGTTCTCGCAGGGCGAGTGGCAGCTTCTGTCCATCGCCCGCGCCGCAGCGGCAGACCCTGCCGTGCTGCTGCTGGACGAGATAACGGCCAACCTCGATGCTGAGACCGAGGCCCGTGTCCTTGAAGCGCTTCGCCGCGCGTCCGAAGGACGCACGGTGCTCTCCGTCTCCCACCGCATCTATGAGAACCTCGGCGGCCGGACGGTAGAGGTCAGGACGCAAAACGCATAAGAAAAAGTGAAAAATGAAACAAGAAAAAGCTTACTATCATCTGCCCGGACTGTTCGAGTTCTACGAGCTGTACCGGGAGTTCCTGCCCCTGTTCCGGGCGCACAGAGAATACTTTTATGACTGGTGCGACATCGGCTCCATCTACGGCGCACCGGCCGACTGCGTCTGGGGCGGGGGACGGGCTGGCTTCGGGGAGCATGACCCCAAAGAAGTCCTTGCCCTGACGCGGGAATACGGCATCTCGGCGCGGCTGACCTTCAGCAACTCGCTCCTCCGGGAGGAACACCTTTCGGATAAAAAGTGCAACGCCCTCTGCGCCCTGTTTGAGCAGGAAAACCTGGTGCAGAGCGGCGTCATCGTCCACTCGGAGCTGCTGCTGGACTACCTGAAAACACACTATCCGCAGCTTTATTTCGTGTCCTCCACGACCAAGGTGCTGACAGAGTTTCAGCAGCTCCGGGCGGAGACAGCCCGGGAGGAGTTCCGCTATGTGGTGCCGGACTTCCGGCTGAACAAAGCCTTTGGAGAGCTGGACAATATGCCGCAGGCGCAGAAAGACAAGGTGGAATTTCTCTGCAACGAGTGCTGCTGGGTCGGATGCCGGGACAGAAAGCGCTGCTATGAGAATGTCAGCCGAAAGAATCTCGGCGAAGCCTGCCCCGAACACATCTGTACCGCACCGGGTGCGGAGGAAGGCTACCGCTTCTCAAAGGCGATGAAAAATCCGGGGTTTATCGGCATCAGGGACATTCAGGATGTCTATATGCCGATGGGATTTTCCAACTTCAAGATCGAGGGCCGGGGCCTGGGCAGTGCGCTGGTACTGGAATTTCTGCTCTACTACATGACAAAACCGGAATACCAGCTGCATGTCCGGGAAGCCATCTATCTGGACAATATGCTCGACCTGTTCTGAGGAACCGCTTTATCCGCCGCTCCGACCTGTCGGACGGCGGCTGATGCCACGACGAGGTGCTGCGGTGTACGGGGTGCTTTGAGGCAGTCTGACGTGTTCCTATACCAAGCTTTTGAAGGAGATACAGAAATGACCGAAAAAGAGAAGATGCTGGCCCATCAGATGTACGACGCAAACTACAACAAGGAGCTGCACGATGAGCGCATCGCAGCCAAGGAGTTGTGCTGGGAGTATAATCAGCTCCGCCCGTCGAACGAAGAGGGCCAGAGAGCGGTCTTGAAGAAACTTCTCGGCAAGACGGGGGAGAATTTTTATATCACTGCGCCGTTCTGGTGCGATTATGGCTACAACATCGAACTGGGCGAAAATTTCTACGCCAACCACAACCTGGTCATCCTTGATTGTGCTAAGGTGAAATTCGGCGATAACGTCTTTGTTGCGCCGGACTGCGGTTTCCACACCGCTGGTCACCCCATCGACTTCGAGCGCCGCAACGCCGGGTTTGAGTATGCCTACCCTATCACGGTGGGAGACAATGTCTGGATCGGCGCAGGCGTGCAGGTGATGCCGGGCGTGACCATCGGCAGCAATGTGGTCATCGGCGGCGGCAGCGTCGTGGTGAAGGACATCCCCGATAACTCGGTGGCTGTCGGCAATCCCTGCCATGTCATCCGTGCCATCACCGATGAGGACAAAAAGACCTGCTGGAGCAGATAAAACAAGAAAACGGCCCCACCGACAAAATATTATCCCAGTGCAGAGGAGATTGAGGCTGAAATTGCAAAGGCCGTCTGGTTTTATGAAATCACCATCGAGCACCTGACCGGCAAGCAGATACACAGGAAGCGTAACGAAACACAGCCCGCACAGAAGCTTTGTGCGGGCTGTTGCAGTCTATCGACGGCATCAAAATCGAATGTTTTCTTCAAAAAAAAAAAGCCCACGATCCGAATGCTCCTTACGACGGCTGCGACGAGCCGGATGACACCGGGCAGAACGCCAAGAGCGGCTATCGGAAAGGCGTGGGCGGATCAATAAAACAAGGGCTGCTGTACAACACGGTACAGCAGCCCTTTGCAGTTATTTCCGGCTCGTCAGCTTGTTCAAAAACATCACAGCCAGCACGATGACGCCGATGACCAGCACGATGCTCACCATCCCGATGACCATGATGGGCAGAGTCGTCATCCACGAAGTAAGATGCAGCATATCAGTCCCTCCTTTAGCTCAGCAGGGTCAGCAGCAGTCCGCCGGCGATGACAGAGGCTATCTGGCCCGAGACGTTGACACTGATGGAGTACATCAGCAGGAAATTCTGGTTGTCCTCCTCGAGGCCCAGCTTGTTGACGACGCGTCCGCTCATGGGGAAGGCAGAGATGCCGGCAGCACCGATCATGGGGTTGAGCTTTTTGCCCTCCGGGAGAAAGAGGTTCGCCAGCTTTGCGAACAGCACACCGCCGGCGGTGTCAAACACAAAGGCAACGAGGCCCAGCGCAAGGATGAGCAGAGTGTCGGGCCGCACGAACTTGTCGGCGGTCATCTGACCGGCCACGGTCAGGCCCAGCACGATGGTGATGAGGTTTGCGAGGATGTTCTGCGCCGTTTCACTCAGGGTGCTCAGCACACCGCACTCCCGCAGCAGGTTGCCGAACATCAGAAAGCCCACCAGTGCTACGCTGGCCGGAGCCACGAGCCCGGCGATGATGGTCACGACGATGGGGAACAGGATCTTGGTCAGCTGGCTGACACTGCCCTTCTGGTAGGGCATCCGGATGCGGCGCTCCTTCTGGGTGGTCAGCAGCTTGATGACCGGCGGCTGCACGATGGGGACCAGCGCCATGTAGCTGTAGGCCGCCACCATGATGGCACCAAGGTACTGGGAGTGCAGGACGTTGGCCACGAAGATGGCCGTGGGGCCGTCTGCCGCGCCGATGACGGCGATGGAAGCGGCGTCCTTCAAATCGAAGAAGAAGCCCGCGAGGAAGAGGGTGAAGAAGATGCCGAACTGCGCCGCTGCGCCGAAGAGCATCAGCCACGGCTTCTCGAGCAGCGGGCCGAAGTCGATCATCGCACCGATGCCGATGAAGAGCAGCAGGGGGAACAGCTCGTTGGACATCCCGGCCTCAAACAGAGCCGAGATGGGGCCGACGGTGTCGCCCTGCGTGATAGCGCCCGATAAGGGCAGATTGACGAGGATGGCGCCGAAGCCCATGGGGAGAAGCAGGCTCGGCTCCATCTTTTTTGCGATGGCGAGGTAGATGAGCAGGGCGCCGATGCCCCACATCACCACCATCTGCCAGGTCAGGTTCCCGAAATTGGAAAAGAGACTGGCGAATGCGTTCCAGAAATCCATGTCATTGCCTCCTTTGAAATCTGCGGCGCAATGACGAAAAAAGAGACTTCCGCCACAGCACCAATTCCTGTGACAAAAGTCTCAAGCGAACACATGACATCGGGCATTTCTGCCGTGTTGACGCTGCCATGCAGCGCTCCCATAAGGTGGAGCGCCCTTTACTCCCTTTTATCCAATTTATTAAACCAGAATATGCGAAGCCTGTCAAGAAATGTGCGGGACTTTTAGCTGAATCTTAGGGGGGACACTGAATATAGCGTGAAAAAAGAGGCTGAAGAGTACGAAAATGATTTTTGCACTTTATTCTTTTACAACGGCCGCCTTCTCGATGCCATAGCGGGCAAAGAGGGGGAGGGCCTCCGGCGGGACCGTCTCGCCGCTGACCACGATGGGGATGGCAGGCGGGCAGGAGACCGCCGGTGCGGCGCAGATGCGGCCCACGGCCTCGGCGGCAGGGATCATCTCCTGCGGTGCAAGGACAGCTTCCCGGATGGTGAAGCGGCGGGGCTGTGCCTCGAGCGCCCCGGCCAATGCCGCGAAAGCGGCAGGATCGTCAGCCGCAACGGAGACATCGGCAGCAGGGGCCTCACCGCAGATGGCGTGCAGGGCCGTTTGCAGGCAGGCAAACTCTGCCGCAGAACTCTCGGCGGAGGGCATCAGCACGACGTAACGGGGGTCGGCATACTCGCACTCCACACCCCGCTCCCGCAGAGCCTGCGCCAGCTGCTGGCCGGAAAGACCCAGCGCGGCGGCATCCAGCGTCAGCTTGAGAGGCTCGCGGTGCGCCCCGGTGAGGGGGAGCGCCAGCCCGGGCCGGAGAACATCCAGCTCCCGGCAGAGCATCCCCAGCCGCCAGCGGCAGACGTCCAGCTTCTCCCGGAAGCCGTCGGCCAGAACCGCGTTGGCGGCGTCCAGTGACTGCAAAATGAGATAAGAGGGGCTGGTGGAGCCGAAGAGAGCCAGCGCATTGCGCACAGCGGCCTCGTCGGCCTGCACGGACGAGCCAAGGTGCAGATAGGCACCGCCCGTGAGGACGGGCAGGGTCTTGTGAGCCGAGTCACAGCAAAGATCCGCGCCCAGCTGGATGGGGTGGCGGCTGCCCTCCTTCAAAAAGTGGAGATAGGCGCCGTGGGCGTTGTCCACCAGAAGGGGCAGGCCGTGGGCGTGGCAGACCGCCGACAGCCCCGCGACATCCTGCACGAAGCCCAGATAGTCCGGGCTGGTGAGGTAGACGCCGAAGGGCGTGCGGCCCTCGGCGGACAGCTCGTCCAGCGCAGAAGAGAGTGCCTCCGGCTCCACAGGGCAGGTGCAGAGCGCCCCGGCGGCGTCCGGCGCAGGCCAGAGCCACTGGATGTCGAAGTCCAGCAGAGCCGCCGCGTAGAGCAGGGCCTTGTGGGCGTTCCGCGCCGCCAGCAGGACAGGACGGCCTGCCTTTGCGGGCCGCATTTGGAGCGCAAGGCGGAGCATGGCCCGGATGCACTGGCTGCTGCCCTCGGTGCTGTAATAGGTGCGGGCGGTGCCGAAGAGCTGCGTCGCGTTGGCCTCGCTCTGAGCGATGATGCCCTCGGCTTCGTACAGCTCGTCTGCGCCCGCAATTTCTGTGATGTCCAGCTCTTCACAGCCCAGCGGGCCGCGGCCCTTGTGGCCCGGCATATGCATCCGGGCAGTGCGCTGCTGGGCATAGCGACGGACAAAATCGACGACAGGAGTGTTCATGGCTTTATTCGCAGGCTTCGCCGTCTGCGCAGGCGTTGCAGGTGCCGCCCAGCTCGATGGGAACTTCGATGCCCTGAGCTGCCAGCTCCTGGTTCTCAGCAACTTTTATCATGATGGCGCACTCGACACGCTTCTTGAACAGCTCACAGCCGTACTCGTAGACGCCGGTGATGCTGCCGGTGGCGTGGTAGGCGTTGGCTGCACAGCCGCCGGAGCAGTAGAGCTTGGCCCAGCAGTCCTTGCACTCGGGGCGGGCGTAGGCGTTGCAGTGCTTGAACTCATCCCGCACGGCGGTGTTGGTGACGCCCTTCCAGATGTCGCCCATCAGGTACTTGGGGTCGCCGACGAACTGGTGGCAGGGGTAGAGGTCGCCCCAGGGGGTGACGGCCATGTACTCGGTGCCGGAGCCGCAGCCGGAGATGCGCTTGTAGATGCAGGGGCCGCCGGTGAGGTCGATCATGTAATGGTAGAAGGTGAAGCCGCGGCCCTCGCGGTCGCGCTTTATCATCTCCTTGGCGAGGATCTCGTACTGCTCCTTGAGGATGGGCAGGTCCTCGGCGGTGAGGGCGCTGGGGTCGGTGGGCTTGGTGACGACAGGCTCCATGCTCAGCTCCGTGAAGCCGAGGTCGGCCATGTGGAAGATGTCGTTGGTGAAGTCGGTGTTGTAGTGGGTGTAGGTGCCGCGCATGTAATAGTTCTTGTCGCCGCGCTTTTTCACGAACTCCTGGAACTTCGGCACGATGGCGTCGTAGCTGCCGCGGCCTGCGTAGTCCTTGCGGAAGCGGTCATGGACTTCCTTGCGGCCATCGAGGCTCAGCACGACATTGTGGCACTCCTTGTTGCAGAAGTCGATGACATCGTCGTCGATGAGCATACCGTTGGTGGTCATGGTGAAGCGGAAGTTCTTGTTGTGGATCTTCTCCTGCTCGCGGCAGTAGGCGACGAGCTTTTTGACCATGTCGAAGTTCATCAGAGGCTCGCCGCCGAAGAAATCGACCTCGAGGTTGCGGCGGGTGCCGGAGTTCTCGATGAGGAAGTCCATAGCCCGCTTGCCCACCTCGAAGCTCATCAGGGCGCGGTCGCCCTGATAGCGGCCCTGCGAGGCGAAGCAGTAGGAGCAGTTGAGGTTGCAGGTGTGGGCGACATGGAGGCAGAGCGCCTTGACCACCGTCTGGCGGTTCTTGAAGTCGAACGCCATGTCCTTGTAGACGTCGGGAGCCCAAAGCTTGCCGGCGGCTTCCAGAGAGGCCACGTCCTCGAGGCACTGGCGCAGGTCGGCCTCGGTGACGTCGGGGCGGTCGGCATACTTTGCCAGCATGGCGGCCATGATCTCGTCGGCAGAGTGCTCTTTGTACATCGCAATGACGTCGTAAGCCACGTCGTCCACGACATGGACCGAGCCGCTGCAGCTGTCCAGCACGATGTTATATCCGTTCAGTTGATACTGATGTACCATTTCATTCTCCAATCTATAATTGCCATAAAAAATGCCGCCCTGCAAAGGCGGCATAGGGTCTGCAATGATTACTTATTGCTGTTCTCGCACTTCTGGTTTGCGACGCCGCAGGAGGTCTTGCAGGCAGACTGGCAAGAAGTCTGGCACTCGCCGCAGCCGCCGGTCACGACGCTCTTGGTCAGGTCACGAGTAGCGATAGTCTTAATACGTTCCATAGTTGAAAACCTCTCTAAGCTCCAAAGTTTCGCATACAGCTCTCTGTATACAGTGTTATCTTTATGTATGATAACACGATGCGCGGATTCTGTCAAGATTTTTGTAGCCCTCTCAGTCAAAACCTTGTAGGTTTTGACAGCTCTCCCAAGGGGAGAGCCACTGGCGAGCCGGGCAAGTCCATGCAAAACGAGAAAGTTTTGCGATTTTGGGAGCGGAAGTGCCTTGCTGATAGGACAAGGCTGACTTTACCCAATAGGCTGATACTTTTTCAGGATGGTATGCAGCCCCAGCTCCCGGGCGCGGGCCAGCAGGTAGCGGTAGCGGCACAAAAGCGCCTGCCGCTCGTAGATGCGCTGCTCGATGAGGTCGGAGTCCACCTCGAGATCGAACATCATCGCGTTCCGCCGCAGGCAGAACAGGCACTCTTTCAGCTCTTCTTCCAGCTCGGGGTGGTAGCGCTCGTGCTCGTTGTCGCGGGGGATGCGGGGCGAAAGCAGAGTCTGGGTGGTCTTGGATGGGGTTTGCAGCATAAGGCGTCCTCCTTTATTTATAAGCAGAAAATCAGGTACACCTTATTGTATGGTGCGGAACGTGCAGAAAATGCCACAAGAGAGTGCAGAAGAAATTGCTTCTGCCCGGTCAGGCGTCGGCTTCTCTGAATTGCTCGAAAGTACGTCTGAATCGCAGTCCGCAAGAAAAAAGTACAACTTTTTTCAAAAATCTGCTTGACAAAACGCCCGGAGGCGGCTATAATAGCACACGTTGGCCGGCCCGATGCTGCGAAACACAACAGGATATTGGGGATTTGCATAGTGGTAGTGCGGTAGACTCTGACTCTACTTGTGGGAGTTCGATTCTCTCATCCCCAACCAAAAGAGAATGAGGCGAACTCGGTGCAGCCAGTTGATTATGGTTGGTTCCGTGTTCGTCTTATTTTGTCCCCTGCCGAAAATCAGGAAGTAAGTAAAAAAGACCCAAACCTCGCATGAAATGAGGTTTGGGTCTTTTTTCGTTTCGTTTCTTGGTAGAATCTACCGAAATTCGGAATAATTTGCCGGAATATAGGGTTTTCCGCCAAAATGCAGACAAGCCGAGTACATATCGGCTAAAATTTCGGTAAAAGGAGACAAAAGGCTATGATTAGGATTTTGCTGTCAACCCGCCTTGGCGAACGGCGGATGACACAGAGCGAACTTGCTCGTGCTACCGGGATTCGCAGTCAGACCATCAATGAGTTGTACCACGACTTTGCAGAGCGTGTGAGTCTGGATGATCTCGACCTTATCTGTGAGGCTTTGGACTGCAGCCTTGATGACCTCATCGTGCGAGAGCCCAATCCTGAGCGCCGGGTCAAAGAAGTGCGACACATCCCCCAGACCGTGAGCAAGTCTCGCAAGAAATAACCCTTCTCCTGCCCGGATGCGTTATGCGTCCGGGCTTTTTCATACATCCGTGCCGTCCGGGAAACGGAAACTGACAACCAGCTCGGCACCGAGGGCTGCTGCAATCTGTTCCAGCTCGTCATACTTGAACTTTCCGGTCTTCATCCGCTGGTTGAATGCCTGTGGCGTGGTTCCAATCTGCCGGGCAAGCTCGGCTTCTTTCATTTTAGCTACAGCCGCAGCCATTTTGATTTTCGTGGAGAAATCCATACTTATCACCTCAGCTTCATTATATAGGCTTTCCTTTATTCTGTCAAGAAAAAAATTGAAAAATTTAGGAAAATCTTAAAGAAAAACCTTGACAACGTAAAGGAAATCCTGTATAATAAAGACGTAAGGCAGAGAGCGAAAGCCCCTTACAGAAAGGAGTGAGGTGAATGGAAGACATGAACGTAACCAAGGCGTTGCTCAAAGCAATCCTCGAACTCATCGAGAAGTGCGACACGCTGGAAGAGCTCAGAGAGAGCGTCAAGAAAATCATGGAAGAATAAAAAAAGAAGACCAGCCACCGTCCAAAGCAACTGATCTTCAACACCGAAACAACGGCGAGCCGGGAGCCTTACCCCGGCCGCCCTCTATTTTATCAGAGTAAGGCCAGAAAGACAAGAGGGTAACGCAATGAAGTACATTGATATCAACCGCAAGTTCACCGCCGCAGTCAGCAGCTACATGATGCAGGGCTACACGCTCAACAGCAGTACGATGGGCGGCAGCCAGGGTGAGGTCGCTCACATCGACCTCACCAACGGCACCGAGATCATCCGGGTGCTGCTCAAAGGTTTCAGCGATTACACGGAGATGGTCGCCGATGGCGGAATTGAGCTGATTGTTGGCCGGGTCACGGATGACGTTCACCCGAACAAGGCCAATGAGTACCGCACTGTATGGAACGACCGTCTGGAAGTTATCTCCAGCGAGAAGTTCTACAAGCTGAGCGGCCATCGGGATGACGAGCCGTTCTACGGCACCGAGGACGAGGCCAAGGCCGCCACGGAGAAGCGGTTCAGCCGCTACGCCAACCGGGACACCTACCGCAAGCCGGAGGACATCACCGCAAAGGCTGCCCCAATCGTCAAGCGGTACATCCACGAGCAGTTCGGTGTCCGCCGTGTGAAGATGGAGGATATCAATGTGACCAAGCACAAGGGCGTGGTCACCGTCACCTACCACAAGCACGTTGCCCAGCTGCACTAAAGAGGATAACGCGATGAAGAATCTGACAATCACCTACGACACCCTGCAGAACGGCGAAAGCGGCGAGGCATGTGTGAGCATCCCGATGGAAGACGAACAGGCAGAGAGAATCAAAGCTGCCTTTGAGGGATCGGGGATCATCTCCAAGCGGGAGGCGTTCGACCTCCGAGATGCGGTAAACGGATTCGTGAAGTTCTGCGAACGTGCCAGAGGTCGGGAATATGTGTCCGACAGCATCAAGACAGTTGAGGTCAAGGAGGTCTGAACCATGAAAAAATCTGAAATGCGTTCCGCACTTGAGCGGCTAAATCAGCGGCTGGATAACCAGTGGGCATACGCCCGGTCTGATGCCGAGATGGACATTGCTGCCGGCCGTGCCGAGTACAACGATGACGGAGAGAGGCTGCCTACCGAGCCGGAGATCAGCTACTACGGCATGATCGCAGCGTTTGAAACGCTGGGCGGCGAGTGGAAGCGCAACGCCGATGGCCGCCACTGGCTGTGCCTTGGCGGAATCGTGGCAAGCACCCAGAGCAAGTGATTTTGAAAGTTGTGCTATCTGGCTATACGGGCGTTCGGAGGATATGACGATGAGGTTTTACAAATATTCCGGAACCATCGCAGCGATGGGCTGCGACGGCAACAGACACGTCGAGTACATCAAGCTCTTTGATATGACCGACTTTGACAAGGCGCCCACCCGGCTGGAGGTTTTCGGTGCACTCGCCCAGTACATCTACAAGATTGAGGGAACCGATGCAGAAGAACGGTACATCAAGAGCGATTGGTTCTTTGACGACAATCTGCTCTTGCAGCGCATCGAAATCCCCGGCGATGCCAACCGCCCGGCCAAAATCATTGCCCAGAACCCAGACAACTTCGACCAGCTGGAAATCTTCGGCCAGCAGGACTACATCCAGACCGACAAGCCGGCATCCATGCCCGGCGAGGAGTGGTACCGCTGGGTTATGTGGGAACGTGAAAATATGCGCAGGAGGTGATGGAAAATGTTTGAGGTGAAAGAGCGCAACATCCGTGAGGCGTACGATCTCCTGAAGTTTATGACCTCTGACCCGGCCGTTGCAGAGAAGAAAGGCAAGACCGCCATCTATGTGGCCGATTTGAAACGAGCCATCAGGGCGTACACCAACCGCCCGGCTCCTGATGCACGAGTAATCAAATACTACTCCTACGGTGATGGCTATGTGGAACTGTACCGCTTCCCGGCTGAACTGGCCGATGCCACCTACGATGAGGTGGTGGAGTGGTTCAACGATAACAAGCGGTTGTGTGGCGGCGGTGGGCAATACGACTGCACCGGAGAGAAGTTCACCGAATGGCGGCACATCTTTAAGCGCCGCGATGGCTGGTACGCATATCACTCTGTTGGAATCGATGTTTGAGGGAGGAAGAACGATGACAGACGAAAAGATTATTGCCCGGATGCAGGCCGATCAGGAGCAGGGCTGGCCTCTCTGCCCTCGCTGCGGCGAGAGGATGCCGGACAAGCTGCCCCATGGCGCATTGAGCCGCCATGCGAAAGGCGTGTACATCTGCGAGGCCTGCGGCACCGATGAGGCCCTCCGGGACTGGGGCGGAAACGTCAAACCTCTGTCTGACTGGGTTCTGGTTCGCGTATACAATGGAAATCTTCGGAGGTAATCGATATGGAAGAAATGCTCCTATCCCTGAATGGACCGTGGTCAAATGCAGCCTGCATCGGCTACTGCGCCATGGCAATGCGCAACGCTGGTTTGAGTGAAAAGACGCAACGCAAAGTCCTTGACGAGCTGACCCGGTGCTTTGACGATGTGAGCGTTGAAGATGCTGCGCAGATGAAGTTCTAAGAAAACAAAAAATCCCCCTGCGCTGGCCCGAAGGTCAATGCAGGGGGATTTTATTTAATGTAGAAGCGCGGTCAGCTCATAGGCCACAAGGAAAGAAATAAACGCCGCAATTACTGCCCACCAGAGCTTATTGCCGAAAGCCCCGGGGGCTTTTTCTAAGGCAGTCAGTCGGTCGTCCTGCTTTTTGTTCTGCGCCGTCACGATTTCAAGGCTTCGGTTGGTGGTCTCGAGCTGCTGGATTGTCAGCTTGATATTGGTGTTCATACCGTTCACTGCATCGGTCAGCTTTCCCAGCTCATCCAACCGATGTGTGTTGCTCTGCGCACGGTTTTCAACCGCAGTCAGGCGATGCTCCAGTTCCTCGTCAGTCATTGCGCTTGTCCTCCCCCGCCTTACCGAAACGGGCCACAGTGGTGGTTTCTACGGATTTTTTTGTCATGTACGCTTCAAGCCGCTTCTTGGTCAGATTGAAGACGATCTGCACGATCCAGTCCAGCGTCTTCTCGTTGATAATCCAGTCCAGCCAGTCCGGGGTGTACCCGCGCAAAACAGCAATAACGTGAGCTTTCTTTTCCGCTCCCGCGCCGGCCCCGAACTTCTCCTCTGCATTGACGATCCATTTGTAGGCCGTCTTCGCCACGGCCAGACCATAGCCCAGCCGCACTGCCGCCAGCATGGCAACGCACAGACCGGCAATCATAAAGATAGCCGCCAGCCACTCAGGGAAAATCATCAAAAAACCTTTCAGAATCTCAGCCATAATATCTTCCTCCTGTTTTAGGTCAGCCCAGCCACCGACTCCGCGCTTTGCGGACATCGATATGGACAAACGGCTGTTTGCGATTCGGATGGGCCGCATCTTTGTAATACCGCCCGATGCCGCCGGTGTTCGGCAAGACGGACTGGTCGATGTAGTTCGCCAGCGTATCAACGCTCACGCCATCGATCCAGATGTCAGCCGCCTTTCCGTATTGATGCTGACTGAACTTTACCCCGCCAACATCCTTGCGGGCGTTGTAGGCAGCGGTGCGGTAGCCGCTGGTGATATGTACCGGCTTTCCGAAGTGATTTCGGATTTTCTGCAAGCACTGCACCAGTTCCGAATCCACGAAGATGGGGTCACTGCCATCCCGGCAGTAAAACTCCCTCACCTTGAAATTGGCGGAGAGTTGTTTTTCTCCATCCCTCGCCAACGAATAAGCTTCAATCGCCATCGATCACGTCCCCCTTTCTCACCGTACCAGCGTGGCGATAGCCTGCAAGTCCAGTATCGGCGCATCAAAGAACGCCCTCGCCCACAGCCAGTAGTCTTCGGACTCCGGGCGGCGGTACTTTTGGCAGAGTGCCGACGACCAGACCTTATCCCAGCGGGTCTGATAGTCTGCATCCCGACGCTCAAGGCACCGCTGGATGCTGTCAACCAGCTTCCCCCGCAGGTCACCAGCGCCGTCGTCGTCCTGCACGAAGTAGTCCAGAGCGTTCTGGCTTCTCACAGTGCATACGCGCTTATTCTGGTGTATAAGAAAACCGCCCTGATTACTCAAGACGGTTCCATAAGGGATGTTCACACGCCCGTCAATCCCGACGAAGCGGGCCCGACGGCGGGCGATAAAGCGTTCATGCTCCATAGGTTAGACCTGCTCTTTCTTCTCGGCGAGCATACCGGTCAGCTCGGCGTAGTGCTCATCGGTCAGTTTGCCGGCGGCGTAGAAAATATCGATCTTCTCCGCCAGACCATCGGTACTGCCGCGCTCGATCATGCGCTTGCAGGTGCGATACAGAACCATTTCCGTTGCTTTGCTCATTGCCTTTTCCTCCTATCAGGTGTTCTCAGTGTCATCCATATCGGAGACATTCAACTTCAGAAGGGTCAGGCGATAAGCCTGATCCACGTTCATCTCGTCGGCATCCTCGATGGCAGCTTTCGCCTCCATAATCCAGCCACCAATGTCGGTCGGCTCCAGAATGACGCTCTCTGCATCATCCAGAGGCTTCCGACCAAACAGGTGGTATGGAGTGCCGGCATAAGAAACGCCCGAAGCATCGGGCTCCGGGCAGAGAATATAGCAGCCGTTTTCGGCTCGTTTGATGTAGGTCACGTCCTCGGTTAAGGCAAGGATTGTGCCATCATTGGCTTTGACAATTTTTTTGAGCAAGGTACTTTACCTCCAAAAATAGCGTAGCAAAGCCGCCGCAGACGCAGCAGCCGCCCGTGGTCATCAAAATTTTTGTAGTAGGCTTCTTGGCAGCACATATACTGCGCTACATCCTGTAAAGTCCGTTTCCCGGCCAGCCACTCCCTGTGAAAAAGCTTGAGTTTCTGGCGGGCACGTTTCACGCCATCACGGCTTCCGTTCACCTTGATTTTTCCGGTTTCGGTCAGCGTGAAGCGTGCCTTGCACCACCTAAAAGGCTTTGTCAGCGGGATGATTTTGCACTTCTTCCGGTTTACTGGGATGCCAAAAGATTCAAAGCGACGCACGATTTCATGGCCCAGTTTCTTCAGTTCTTCCAGATCCGGGAAGATAATGAGGTAGTCATCCATATAGTGGCAGACGGCTTTAAGGCCCAACTGACACTTCATCCAGTTGTCAACCGCACTCGGCAAAGCCACCATTTCCTGTTGGCTCAACTCAACACCAAGAGGCATCCCACGCCCAGGAATGGACGATGGCGCACTCTTGACAATAGAGTCTGCCAAACACCGCAGGTCATCGTTCAGGATAAGCTGCTGGTGCCGCTGATAGATGATTGACTGAGGGGCATAGGGAAAGAACTTTTTCAGATCGAGCAGCAAAACGCCGCCCGCACGGCCATATTTGCGGTAATGCCGGGCGAGTTGCTGTTTGATGCGCTTGTACTGCCAATGCAGCCCTTTTCCCTCCCGGCTTGCTCCATTGTCATAAATCAAGCTGGGAGAGTAAAGAGGCACCAGCACCTCTTTACTGAGGACTTTATGGATCTGTCAATCCGTGATATGCGGAGCGTCAATCGGGCGAACCTTGCCGCGCTCACAAAGGGTAAAATGCACATAGGGCTTCGGTTTCCAACGCTTTTGCATGACCTCACGCCGCCGTCTTGCGGTGCCTGAAAACAAATGCCGTTCAAAATTCTGGACAGACTGTTTCCAGCGCACATTGTTGCAGCACTTCTTGCCATACATATACATTGTGTGATAACTGAACACTTCACCGATGGAGCCAAGAGCTGCGCAGCGGGCATCTCGCCGGGCTTGCCGTGCAGCTTTACGGCGCTGGTATCGCGCCTCATGCCGTTCCTGACTTGTCATAAAATTATTCGCTCCTCGTACAGATGTTTGTCGGGCACCATCTAATCTGCGTTACGCTGACACATGAAACAAGGTCAGGTGCGTCCCTTGCCATGCAAGAAGCGTCCGTGTCAGCATATCGAAAAGCAGTTTTAAGGCTTTACGCCCAAGGAAGTATCTCTCCTTTTGCATGGGTCGTCTTTCGCCGGAGCTACTCCATTTGACCCAGCATTGCAAAATCCGGGAACCAGCGCCAAAGAACGGTTTGCATTGTAATTGTTTGCGCCCCCGCCCGAGTCCACAGCACAGAAATTGTTGTTGTTATTGTAGTTAGGGGACCGCAGCCGCCACGCCGCCGCCAAGCAAGTTTACAGAGATACACCTACTCTTAAAAATCAGGCTTTCGGATTGAGTTTTTCAAGCATACCTTTCAAAAGGTCGTCTTCCTTGTCAATCAAATCGCCTAACTTTTGAGCCATTTTATCCAGCTTTTCCATCGCCTTACTCGCATCAACGCTTTTCCCTGTAGAGGTCGTAAAACACCCCTGCGGGTTCTGAGACATGATGAGGTAGCAGTGAGTCAACTGGACATCCAGCGCCATCAAGGATGCCCGTGCTTCCAACAGATGCGCCTTGCGGAGCTGCCTCCGCTGGCTATCTGAGGGAAAGATGCTGTTGGCCTTTTCCGCCTGTGCGATGATCTCACAGGCCAGTTTGGCCACCGGCTCCGCAATCAGCCGGGAATACCGGGCTGAAAGACGGGTCAGAAAGTTTATCGTTTCGATGTAAATCGCATTGGCGACATTAACGTACTCGGCTTTACTTTCTGTGCGTTTGGATTTCAAGACAGACATACTTTAGTCTCCTTTGGGGTCATCGAGGTCGATTTCCCCTTGCTCTCGCTCGACTTCTTCAAGGTGCTTGAGCAGAACATACTCTATGTAGTTCGTGATAGACCGATGTTCTTTTGTTGCCAAAACACCAATCTTATCGAAAACCTCATCGGACAGGCGCAACGTGAATACGCGCTTGTTGGTTGCCATACAATACCTCCTATCAAATAGGTTTTGAAAGCATTGTATAGCATTTTTGATGTAATGTATGCACTCACAAAGCAGTCGAGTGATAGCATTTTGGGCTGTTTTTCAAAAATTCGCGCGGGGCGCTGACGCGCCCTTTGGATTTTTTGAGGGGAACTTTCTGCTTCTCGCCCACTTCCGTGGGCGAGAGTAGGGCGAGAACCCCTGCGGGGGATTAGGCAGCAAAGCCGGGAACCAGCGCCATAGAACGGTATGCATAGCAATTGTAAGCGTCCCCGCCCGAGTCCACAGCACAGAAACTGGTGGTGTAATAGCAGTAAGGGGACCGCAGCCGCCACGCCGCCGCCGTTTCGGCGGCGGAATGCTTATAGGCAATCTTCGAATTTCCGGCCTTAAAGTATTCGTACTGCGCCTGACTACTCGGCTCACTGCTATTTGCGTAGGTTCTGGAACCGAACACTTCAAACTCTGCCAACAGCCACAGATAGTCGGTGGTCGCCGTCACGGCACTGGCCGAATTAGAGCCACCTCCGGTGTTATCCGTATACTTGGTGACGGACTTCATTACGGCCCTCAAATCGGCCGGCAGCGCAGCCAGAAGCGTGTTTGCTGTCGGATTGGTCGGGTCACTGGCAGCGCCCAGAACAGTAGATCTCATCTGGGTCTTAGCCCAACCACCGCTGTTTGTATCGCTGGTATTCATCGTGAACGCACCCGAAGTCGTGGCATAGCCAGACGGGTCATAGTAGCTATCCACGAGTCCCACAAACTTACCGCCGATCTTGCCCAACAGGAAGTGGATGCGGTTGCTGCCCTCCTTGCCGGAATTGTGGTTGAAACCGATGATAAAGGCATCAACTTTCAAGTTGGAGATCGTAGTTGCGCCCACCTTGCCATTCAGAGTAATGCTCTTGATGTCGCCTACAGCCCAGTAGTTCGCGCCCTTGTCTGCATCCGACACCTTCCTGATGGTCTTCCAGTCGTTCTTGTCGAGCACCGGCTTCACATAGTCCAGCGTCAGAGTATAGTCCTTATACTCCGTAGCGTTGATTGCCTCCGAGGTGCTGTCATCACCCTTGGTGGCGGTGATCGTCCAGCTTCCAAGCGTGGGCGGGTAGAGGGTGACGGAGCCGGTCTCATCGGAGCCAGTGATGGTGGCAGTCAGCGTGGCGTCGCCGCAAGAGGCAGTGATGGCGCTGCCGATGGGTGCCGTCATCACCAGACGGCAGAAATGCACGGTAGCCGTGTAGGCTCCTCCGTTTTCGGTGACAGATACAGCGGCTGTGTCACTCTCCGCGTCGCCCTTGCTGGCGCTCACGGTGTAGGTGCCGGAGCGCTTGAGCTTGACCTGTGCTGTACCGGTGTCGTCTGCCGTGGCGGTGTACGCCTTGCCGGTGGGCAGGGCGGCTGTGACGGTCGCCCCGGGTGCGGCCGTGACGGTCAGAGTTGCCGCAAAGTACGGCAGGGTCAGCGTGTACTTGCCGCCCACGGTCTCCACGTCGATGGTGTCATCCGTGGTCAGACCGGCCAGCTTGGCTGTGACCGTCCAAAGGCCCATGCGGGGCAGAGCCACGGTGTAGCTGCCGGAGCTGTCTGCCGTGCCGGTGATGGTGCTCTGGCCGTCGGTCAGGGTCAGGGCGCTGCCCGCCGTGGTGGTGACAGTGAGCTTCGGCAAGGTGTTGCCGAGCACAGCGTCCAGCGCGTCCTGAAGGTTTGTCGCACCGGTGCCTGCTGTATCCTCAAAGGCAATATTCTCCGCCGTCAGGCTCTCCTTGATGCCATCGATCTTGTCCACCATCTCTTTGACGGCAGCCTGCACGCTGTCAGCTTTCAGACCGGCGGCAGGGCCGTCAAAAGAGATATTCGCGGCGGTTATAGCCGCAAAAAGCTCCTTGTGTGCCTCCGGGTTTTTGTCGTGCTCGGCAAGCAGCTTTCTGACCCATGCCTCCGTAGCAATGGCCGCCGGGTCTGCCGTCACGGTGACCTGCGCCGTGCCGGAGATGACGACCATGCCGTAAAATTCGAGCAGCAGATTACTCATCGCGGCTTCCGGGACAATCTCGAAGCCGTGGTCGTCCTGAAAGATGCAGACCAGAGCGTCGCTGCTGCTGTCATCCAGCTTGGCGTAGATGCCAATCTGATGCAGGGTATAGCCCTGTTCCAGCCCCTTGTTGCTGATCTGGACTTTGAGCCGATAGACCGTGTCGTCTCCCTCTTTGTCCACTGCGCTGTCTGCAAGGATAAGCGTCTGGCGCTGGTCGGTCACTGCCGTGGCTTTGGGCAGGTCGTCGGCGGCCACGGTGCCAGCGCCGCCAACTGCCCGAGTAAACGTCATGCGCTTACCGGCCATAGCCTCGGTCAGCATAGCCACACCAAGCTGTGTGTATGCGGATGTGTTCCAACTCATTTTTAGTCCTCCAATCTCAGTGTTGCTCCGGTTTGCGCGTATACGCCTGCTGCGGCCGCACCGGCAAAGGCCGCCACCCTGCCGCTCTGCGGCGGTATCTTTCCCCGCACCCGGGCGCTCATGGTGCAGTACATCCCGCACGGAGCACCGGCAATATAAGCAGAAGTCAAATTTCTTGACGATATTTCATAAATAATCCTGTCCAGATGTGACCGCAAATTCTTGTAGCAGATGATTTTTCTGCAAATCTGTTCGTGTTTGGCAGTGTCGATATAATCCACCGGTATTCTGAGCCGGAAATGGTAAGGTGAACCGTCGTAATCAAACCATTCCTCGATGACCGGATTCGGATAAAGTGCCGCTATTGCGGCTTCCACTGCCGCTTTTGTTCCACGATGCCTATGCACATACCAACTGCCCTTGATTGTTTTGCGCTTTTCTTCAAGGGTATAAGACTTGTCATACCAATCTACAGCAAAGTCTTTTGCCAAAATATCCAGCAGGTCTTCCGGCAGTTCGTCGATGCGCGTGTAGATTTGACCGAGGTTGATTTCATCCAACCGCTGCTCCAGCACGTTGGCGATAGAGTGCGCCAGCGCAACCATCTTCGGGTCTTTCTGGAGTGCAAGCGGGAAGGAATCCATCATCCGCTCGGCGGTCAGGCCGTTATTCATCCTCGTACCCTCCGCTCTTTACAGCGACCGTGCCCACTTTTGCTACCTGCGGCACCTTGTCCGAGGTCAGGTCAACGGACGGCTTGCCATCTTCCAGCGGGGTGAAGACGGGCTGTTGCAAGTCCACGCGCTTGATGCCGACCTCCAACAGCAGATGCCGCAGCTTGTCCGGGTTGATATCCCTGCCCATCTTGCCAGACTGCCAGCTGATGTACTGCTGCACAGCCTCGTTTACTCGTGTCTGTGCGTCAGTAGCGGAAATGTTGCCATCGCGGGTCAGATAGTAGGTCAGGTCGATGTTGTAGGTCACAACATCGGGGTCACCAGATATGACACGGTCGGTCAGAGGCCGGACTTCATCAGCCGAACAACCCTCGACCATGGCCTTTTTTGTCTCCTCTCCGGCGATATTGCCATCATCCATGACGGCGTACAGGCAGACAGTGCCGGGACTGGGGCTGTTTGCCACAACATCCGCAATTTTCGTGGACACGCTCTTTGCGAAATACTTGTAGCTGCCAACAGGCCCGGCACTGGACCACGCACTCTGGCTGTCCAGCAGCAGTTCGTAAAACTCATCGTCTGTCGGAGCATCGCTGCCGTTTGCGCTGATGGTGACATTGGAGCAGCCGGAGTAGTAGTCGTACACATCAACGATGGTGTTGATATCGCCGACCGCATAATCATTTCCAGCCGTGCCAACGGTCTGGCAGGTAACGGTCACATCTGCATAGGTCGAGCCGATGGGAATGTACTCGTCCTCGGCGGTCGCCCAGTACAGAGTGGCGTTTGCATCCGTGACGCGAGTGCCGGACGGGATGAGGATTGCGCTCTGCCGCGCCTCGCTGATGTTGAAACGCATGGTGCAGGTTGCTGCGGTAGGCTGCGGACGCTGCTGCAAGTAGAACAGCTCAGCCAGCGCATCCAAATTCTCGCCCTCTGCCCGGCTGGGCAGATTCTGGTTGTCAGCATGGTTGTTGAGGGCGCGCTCATAGATTATCGCATCCTCAATCCATGAGATGAACAGCCGCTCCGGGCTGCCGGGGCGCACAGATGTGCCAAAAAACTGCTCATACCCCGCAACGAGCAGCGCATCCAGTTCGTCAACGTCGGTGCTGATAAACTGGTGGTCTGCGGTACTACGCATTGATGCTCACCTCCACAACGGGAAGCATCGTTCCGGGGTTGTCCTTGGAGGATTTGAACGTAGTCCCCATATAGGTGGCTCTCGGTTCAAACCGTTCGATGGCTTCCTTGATGGCGGCGCAGAGCATAGGCTGCGCCACGTTTTCCGGGCGATCGAGAATATCCGAGATGTCGATGCCGAACTCCCGGTAGCCCGGCACTGTGCCTTTCGGTGTGGACAGGATGACGGCGATGTTCTGCAGAACGCTGGTCACGGTATCCTGTTCTCCAAGGGAAATGGTGGTCAGGTCGTTTGCCGATACCAAGTAGTTGCTCACAAAAATCACCTCATTCTCTCTGGTATTCCAACAAAGAAACGCTTGCGGTAATCCATGTCGGCGTACCGAAAGCGTTTGTGTGCAGGGTCTTAAATTTTGCAGATTTGATAACCCACCGATAGCTGCCGTAGACCACATTGCCGAGAACGAACGGCAGCGTAGTCCCGTTGAGGACACATTCTTTCAGCCGTTCCCGCTCCTTGGTGGGATTTACGCCGAGGTACGCGGCCAACTCAATGTCAAACGTGATGGTTTGAGCATCGGTGCCTGTCAACTCGGTCAGGGCCGGGCCTCTGGCGCGCTGGTGGGTCGTGTATCTGGCCGACACATTCTGCACCATGTTCTTGATGGTCTCGACATGACTATCAAACACGGAAAAGCTGATGTCTCCGAGGCAACCAACGATCACGGATAAATCCCTCCCAGAACAAAACCATCAGCATTGAAGCACGGGAGGTACAGGCAGACCACCGTATCATCAACGGCCGGCAACCACCACACCACATGAGACTTGTGCTGATGGTCGGTGGAGTTGTCCGCTCCGATAACCTTTTCCTCTTCATCCCAAATCTGGCGGGATCCATCCATGGTCTTTTTGATTTCAAGGTTGTAGGGGCTGGGGTGGATATACTGGTGATTATGCTCACCGGCTGACTCCGTATAGACAATGGCTTTGTAGTGCTGCATCACCGGGAGCCAGCCGGACGTGATGCCGGTGTCCTCAAACTTACAACGGACAAGGCGCTTTTCTTTGTTCACATCGGTGACTTTACCGAGGCGAACATCAACAGCAGTGTTCATCAGTACCCTCCTAAAACATGACGGCCGGAAACCTGCGTGGTGTACCCGCCAGAGCCAGTCACAGTATGTTTGGCCTGCTTCACGATGTACTTTCCATCCCACGGCCCGAAGTCCTTAGCCTCAAACGTCAGACCGGCCACCTTGCCCGGATCACCGGAATAGGTAAAGCCCACCTGACGCTCAAACTTGTTGTGCAGTCGGAGCTTTTTGGCAGCCAGTTCTTTGGCCTCGGCCTTGCTCGTGACCGGGGCATAAACTTCCAGCTGCTGGTTGGTTTTGCTCTTGGCATCGTAGTCCTTGACGTAGGCGATACCCTCAAGGGGCTTGCCGTTCGGCCCAACATAGGACACCCGGCAGGACGCATACTGCGTTCCGGCCTGGCCGAGCGTGTGGCTCCACTTGATATAACTCTTGTCGTCCTTGGTGACAGTCCATGCAGAATCTTTTCCCTCGTATTCCTTCTGGTCGAAGATGACGATTTTGCCGTCTGTACATTTCAGCGACAGGCCGGCATCATGGCACAGCTGCGACAGGAAGTCGATGTCAGAGCAGCGGTACTGCTCCACACGCTTATACTCCGGGTCTTGCTTTGCAAGAAACTGGGATTGCATACCGTTCTTCTTCGCCATTTCATTGGCGATGCCGGATAACTTGTACTTTTCCCAACCCTTGCTCTGCTTGGTCTGCCGGATCTGGCTGGTATAGGGCAGCCCCGTGGCCTTTATGGTGATGATGTCGGGCGGGCCGGATGCGTTTATGCTGTCCAACTCAAACTCCCCGCAGTCCAGCGCCTCATCCTTCCCGTCAGAGTGCCAGTTACAAGCCGTGATGGTAGCCCGGATTTTCAGGCCGCCTTCACCGCTGCCGGAAGAACTGCCGCCAGATTTACCGGAGATCTCGCTGGCATCGACCCAGCCATAGACCCGGGACGTTCCGTCCGTGTGAATAACATGGTACGGGTGCAGCGCACCCTGTTTGATGATGGTAATCTTGGCCGGGCCAGCCTTTGGTGTTCCGTTTGCCTTTTTGTCGGTAGATGCCTTGTAGTGCGGACCACCGAGAAACTGCACCACGTCACCAACCTTGTAGCCATCAGAAGATGCGGCCGACACATCGCCGTTCAGCATCTTCTGGAGCCAGTCGGTCATCCAAACGCCCTCCCGGTCTTGGAGTTTGATCTGCAGGTCGTCACTGGCATCTTCCTCATTATCGGTAAATGTCAGCGACAGCAGGTAGGGCTTGATGCTGCTGGTGATGTCCACACCGTCAAACTCCACCGTACACTCGGCATGGCGGGCGGTATTTTCGTCGCTCATGTGACCACCTTCTTCCACGGGGGCAAGGTGGAGCTGGTTTGTGTCTCGGTATTCGGGAGCGTCAGAACGATTCCGGCAGGGAACACAAAATAGCCCAAGTGCTGCGGATTAGCAGCCATCAGGTTTGGAGCATAGGCGCAACTGCCGAGCTGCTTATAGGCCACGCTGTCCCAGCGGTCGCCTTGCACAGTCGTATAGGTTTTACTCATGCATACCTCCCTCTGAAATCATCGTCCTCTGCATCTTTCACGATTTCGAGGACAAGTTCTCTCAGGCTGTCATTCTGGGCATTCAGGACGTTTTGCAGCTCGGCAGTATCAGATATACCTGAGATATGGTAAACCGGCGAGAGCGATATAGGAACCGTGCTGCGTGCTGAGGAGGAGCCGCTGCTCTCTGGCAGCTCAGCGCTCATGGGGGTAACGCTTGCGCTCTCCATCTCCCGTCTGGTTTCCGAGGCCGTCAGAACAGATTCCCCGCCGTTGAAGTAGACCAGCTCCGGGCCATGCTCACCAACGAGGGCAAAGCCGGGGGCCGCATCTTCCGTACCAACAGCATATCCGGGGATTCCGTGGTTGACATTGTAGCGCTCGTTGGAGCCTGCCAGCGCAGTAGAGGCCGCCGAGGCGATTTTGGCATAGGCTTCCTGCACACGGGGCATCATGCTGGATGCGCCATCGATGAAGCCCTGAATCGTCGCCTTGGCGCTTTCCGTGGCCTCGTCGCTCATGTCCATTTCCGATACGGTATCGGCTACGGTCTGGGCGATTTCGTCCATAGAATTGCTCATGCCGGTCTTGAGGTCGGCGATAGATTCGCTGGTTGTATCCTGCGCTTCTTTCAGCGCAGCGTAGTTCTCAACCATTTTGGCGAGGTCAGCGTCCGAGGCCGAGGCCATACCGGCAATCGCATTGACGGATTCCTTGCTGCCATCCGCAAAACTGGCGATAACTTCACTCAGACCGTCGATGTCAGCCGCCCGTTCGTTCAGCTTTTCGAGGTTCTGGTTGTAGTTGTCCCAGTAGGTGATCTGGCTTTGCAGTGCATTGTTGATGGATGCAGCGGAGGTCGAAACGACCTTTTCCGCAGAATCCCACAACGCATACTGGCCGCTGATGCTGCCGTAGGCTTCATCATAGGCATCATTGTAGGCTGCAATGATGTCCTGAATCCGAAGCTCTGCATCAGAGATGGCATTCGCCACATTCTGCTGCTGCGCTGCAACATCGTCTGCGCTGTCGGCGGCGGACTGCTGCGAAGCATTCAGGGCATCGACTGCGGCGCTGGCCTCCTGATACTCGACCTCGGCGGCATTGATAGCCTCCTGATCCTGTTCTACGGCGGCGGTGTAGTTCTCGACCTCCCGCCGGGCAGTGACAAGGTCATCCGAGTATCCCATATACTCAGTGCGCAGTTGCTGCACATCCTCACTCATGGTGCGCCACGGCAGATCTTCCACCGTGCCGTAGGTGAGCTTGAACTGCTCATCCGTCAGGCCGAGGGCGGTCAGCAGCTTATCGTAGGCAGCAGACATGCCGGCATTGGATTTTTCCACCTTTGCCTGCGCGGTCGCCAACTTGGTTTCGTTCTCAGCGCTCTCAACCAGCACATTGTTGTACTGGTCATAAAGGGTGTTCAGGTATTCCTGCCGGGCCTGTGCCTTGGCATCCGCCACATAGGCATCCGTGTGCTGGCGCAGCGCTGCGGTGCCGCCCTTGATGGAATTGGTCTCAAGGTCAATATCATCTGCAAGACTGGGCATCAGAACAGACAGCCGGGCCAGCGTGTCGTGGTATTCGGCATTTCCGTCCGTGTTCCCATTTGTGGCGGCCTTGATGGCCTCCAACTTGCTGATGTACTGGTCCGCAACGCTGGCGGTCGCTGCCATGTTGGACAAGGTGGAATCGTAGCTTGCGCTCGCTTCTTCCATGCTGTCGCCCATGTCACGAGCGGCGCTGGTCAGCTCCTTTACAGAGGGCACCGTTGCATCGGCAGATGTTGCCAGTGCCGTGACGAGCGTAACCGTTCCTGCAATCGCCACAGATGCAAGCGTCAGCGGGCCAGCAAGTCCCGCCAGAGAGCCAGTGAACAGAGTTGCCGCCGCATGAGCTAGTTTTATGCCAGCTGAAACCGCAGTCAGCGTGCCGACAAGGCCGCCCAGCGTGACGGTTCCTGCCGCAATTCCCTTGACCACACCGGGATTTTCCTCTACAAATCCCTGCATCCAGCCCAGAACTTCCGCGCCGACATCGTACAAATCCGACATCACCGGGGTCAAATCCTCACCGATGGCGATTTTCAGGCCGTCTGCTGCGGACTGCATCAGCGTCAGTCTGCCGTTCATGTTGTCGAGCATGGTGCCTGCCATTTTATCGGCAGATCCGGCGCAGTCGTTCAGAGCTGCGGTGTAGTCCGCAAAAGACTGCCCGCCCTCGGCTGCGGCCTCGCTGCACCCGGCCATGATGGTTTGCAGTTTAGAATACTGGTTCGTGCCGGCAATGACCTTTGCAAGGTTGGCTTGCTCTTGGTCGGTCAGGGTGTCCCAGATACCGGCCATGCCTGTGAGGATGCTGGACAGGCTCTGCATATTGCCGTGCGCATCATAAATCTGCACACCGTATTCTGCAAGGGTGTCCCCGCACTCTTTCGTGTTGGTTGCAAGGCGGGTGAAGATGGCGTTCAGGGCCGTGCCAGCCTCGCCGCCCTTGACACCGGCGTTGGCCATGGTAGCCAGCACAGCGGTGGTTTCCTCGACCGAGTAGCCGAGGGATGTAGCGGTAGCTGCACACGCCTTGTAAGCCTCACCCAACTGGATGACATCCGTGTTAGAATTGGCCATGGCGTAGGCCATCACGTCCACAAAGTGTGTGGTGTCGGAGGCTTTCAGGCCAAAGGCGGTCAGGTAGTCGGTGACAATATCGGATGCCTGCGCCAGATCCATGTTGGCGGCAGCAGCCAGATTCAGCACCGGGCTGATGCCCTCCAGCATAGACTGGGTGTCCCAGCCTGCCAAAGCCATGTAGGACAGAGCATCAGCCGATTCACCAGCGGTGAATTTCGTGGTTGCGCCCATTTCCTTGGCCTTGTCGGACAGGGTTGTCAATTCCTCGCCGGTAGCACCGGAGAGAGCCTCGACATTGCTCATGGATGCTTCAAAATCACCTGCGGTGTTGATGCAGTCCATGTAGGCATCCCGGATTTCTCCGAGGGCCTTTGAAATGCCGACCGTGGCCAGCGTGGCCTCGACCGTCTCAAGCGCCTCGACCGATTTTTCACCGAATCCCTTTGCGCCCTCACCGGCCTCGTCCATCGTTTTCTTGAGGTCAACCTGCTTATCCTTGAGCTTATCGACCTCAGTTTCCAGCCGGACGCTTTCCGCCGTCAGCTGCGTGGTATCCACGCCAGCTTCGTGCAGAGCATTCCCGGTGGCAGCCAAACGCTGCTCATAAGTGTTCAGGGAGGCCGTGGTCTTGTCGATCTGCGCCTGTTTGGAAAGCAGCTTGTTTTCCAGCGCGGAGGAGTAGCCCTCGGTTTCCTGAATCTCTTTCTGGATGTTGTCGTACTGCTGCTGCAAAACAGAAAGCCGCTGACGGGTTGCGTCAACGGCCTGTTGCTGCTTCTGGTACGCCGAAATGTCGGATTGTACTTTGTTCAACTGCTGAATCTTTCCCTGCGTTTCCACAAGGGCAGACTGAGCAGCCTTGAATGTACTGGAAAAGCTGCTGTTCTGTTTGGCGGACAGGTTGAACAGCAGCTCCCACTCTTTACGAGCCACTACTTACCGTCCTTTCTCACTCTCTGGCGCTCGGCAATGAGGTCATTGCTGCTGCGGATCCATTGCCGGAACTGATACAGGGGCATTTCCAGCCAGTAGGGCGCAGGCGTACAGTTGACCTGTGCCATTGCAAGCACCTGTCGCCGCAGCCACACGCCGCCATCACCGGTTACAAGTCCGACCTCAGCAAAAAATTTCTTGCTTTGGTGCGGATGGTGTTGTAGTCCCGGATGCTCATAGCACCGATAACATCAACACCGATAGGCTCAGTACACGCCCGGCAGGCCATGCGGATAAGGTAGCCCGCACTCACCGAGGGGATGATCACCGGCTGGTTCAGAGCCGTAAGCTCTGCCTCGATGGCGATGGAGTCATTGCCGGTCAGCTTGCCCCAGTTAAACGTGAGGGATTCGTAGTGCTTGCCCTCATAGTCAAGGGGCTTCTGGAGCTTGTGGGTGTAGGTATACGGGTCAGCAGCGGCAGCAGCCTTTGCAGCGGCAGCCTGTGCTGCATCAAATTCTTTCGGGTCAATGACGGCGTTCATGCTGGATAGCTCCTTTCACGCTCAAAAATAGGCCGGGACTGCAAAATGCAGCTCCGGCGAAACGGTATATGCGGATTACTTGCCCAGGGCCGCACGGACACCGGCCAGATAATCCACACCGTTGATGTAGCAGATGAAGTTGAGGGGGTCCAGTTCACGCACCTTCTTACCGTTGATGTACGTTGCCCAGTAGCGGACAGCGTATTCACCGGAGCCAGAGGTGGGCGTTGCGGGTGCAATGGTGCCACCCTTTGTCGATTTGGGCACGACCACGAAAATATGCTTTTCCTTCCGTGCCTCGACCGTGCCTGCAACAGGATCCTCATACTGGTTCGCTACACGCAGGTCAATGCTGTGGCGGCGCAGCTCCGACAACTGGACGGACTGCGGCGTGGTGGTGCGGAATTCCAGACCAAGGGTCATAGCCTCCAAATGGCCCAGAATGACCGCTTCGACGTTACCACCGACACCAGCACCCGAAATGCTCTGCGTCAGAAAGGTAACATCCGGCAGGGTAACTTTCGACATACCCAGATACTCCACGCTGTCCTCATAGACCGCGAAGTTGATAACGCTCTGATCGATTGCCATTGTAGTGCCTCCTTTTTAGGACTGGAGTGTGCTGGTCACATAGTCAGCGTCATATTCCAGCACAAAATCAATCTCCTGCGCCGGAGAGGGCGGGGTCATGTAGACGTGCAGCTTGATTTTGCCCGCCATCAGGCTGGTCAGCGGGTTCTCGTTTTCCAGCATTTCCACACGGGCACCCAGCAGATAGCCTGCGCCCACCAGACCGTTCAGCCAGATGTTGGCGCTATCCAGAATAGTGTCGATGAGGCGACGGTTCATCGGCTTGTCGAGCTTACTCCAGAACATCTTGATGAGAGTGTTGGAGACGTAGTCGAACATCCGGCTGATGGGGATGAAGTAGTCCTTCACATCAGTGGACTTAGGGTAGCAGCCAGTGTGGTTGCCCCATGCGGTCCAGCTGCCCATGAAGTTCAGGAACGTGCAGATGCCGGCAGCATCGACCACGTTTGCCTGATTGTAGGTCAGGTTGATGGCTGCACCGTCATCATCGCACAGACCGTCGATGTGGACGGTCTTGTTGGAGGGGCTCTCGTAAGGGATGCCGCCATTGTTGGTGTCGGTCTCCGCGAGGCAGCCCGCCATGAGGGTGGAGCCGTGGAACTTCAGATCGCCCAGAGTGCCGTTAGGCCAGCACAGAATGGACTTCTGGTCGTAAGTGCCAGCGTTCTTGGCCTGCACTGCGGCAGTATAGGTCTTTGCGGAAATATCCACCAGAGCCTTGCCAGAGAACATACCGTTGATGGAGCCCGCCTTTGCAGCCAGCGCAGCAGCAACGGTAGCCTCCTTGGAGAAGCCGGGTGCCATAATCAGGTCAGGCACAATGCCGAACATCGTCAGACAAGCCTCGACCTGCTCTACGGCAGCTGCCACAGCCTCTGCCTCGGCGTTTTCTGCGAGCGGCAGGAAAATAACCGGCTGGCAGGCACACAGCTTGAAGTGATAGTACATCACCTCGCAAACGGTGAACTTTGCCCAGTCGTTGTCATAACCCAACTGTTCCTCTGCTTCGGTGTAGCTGGTGCACAGTACAGGGGTGCCAGCGGTTGCAGCGGTGCCAGTTGCCTTGGACAGCGGTGCCGTACCGATGACAAAGGGGATGCCGCAGGTTGCGGCGTTCGGGGTTGCCACGGCGGTGTCGGCGCGGCTGACGTTAATACCATGATCTGCCATAGTATGTAATCCTCCTTACTTGGATTTGGCGAGCATCCGGGCATACGCAAGGATAGCCTCGCCGCGTGCTTTTGCCTTTTCAGGCGTAGTGTTCAGTTCGGCCACATCGATGATGAAGTCGGCCACGCCGGGATATTTCTCGGTGGCGATTTTCACATCGTCACGATTCACCGCCTCCGCAGCAGCGCAGGGGTAAATCGTATTTTTCTGGAGATAACCCAGAATAGACGGACCGATGTAAATGGAAACGCCGGGCTTGCTCTGCGCAGGCTCGGCGTTTACGGTGGTTTCGGCGGGCTGTTCCGCCGCGGTCTTTTTTACCGCCATAATTTAATGTCCTCCGTTTGCTGCACAGTCGGCAGCTTCCAGTAGGTAATCATCTCTCCGGCGTAATACGGTTTGGTTTCCTCGTCGTAAGGAACGCTTTCCAGCTTATGACCGGGAGACAGGTCAAGCGCAAACTGATACCGATGCCTTCCATCGGTGCCAGTGCCGCCTACCTTGCGGACTTTGAGCAATTCCACACGAAACCGCTCCATCATGTTCAAGAGAGCAAGGTCGCCCTCCTGTTCATCCGGGTTGTAGCAGCAAAAGATAGAGCGCACAGAAACCACCGTGCGCTCTTCGCTGCCGGGCTGCTGCTCCGTTGCCAGCGGGATGACCCGATGGATGATGTACGGGGCTTTCTTCTTGGCGGAACGACTGTCGGGCAGCCGCATCAGATAGACTTCCGGGGCACGGTAGGCCTGTTCGGTATCGCCCTGCTGCATAGCCACCGGGAGAATCATATCGGCCATGATTTTCTCCGTAAATGCTTTCAGCTGCTCAAGCAAAACAACGCTGGTCATATCAGACACCCCATCCGTTCAAAATTCGCGTGATTTCATGCTCAATGCGTTTTTCGTACACCTCCGCCATCTTGTCCTCGACCTGATCTGCAACACTTTCGTTGGTTCCAATCATCTGCGGCGTTGATGGACCATACAGTTCTTTCACAGGGAAGCGGCTGGTGCCGATTCTCTCATAAACACCGATATGGCTACCCATCTTTGCGCTAAATGCGTGGTCGAGGGCTTTTTTGGTACTCGTTTTCATAACGCGGGTAACGACACGACCAGAACGGTCTATGCTCGTATCAAAACGCATCAGCGGAATAACAGAGCCACGGTAGCCAAAACTTACCGTGATTTCGCCATCTGACGAACGGTTGAAATGGTTGACATTCTTTGTGCGGTTGACAAACTCGCTCGCACTAAGCGCATACTGCTCCGTTACGGCTTTCTTGGCCTCCGTTTTTCCTGCATTTGCAGCTCTTGCAAGCGCAGAACCAGCAGCCTGTTGCCAGCCGCCTTTGATGCCAGACAGAAGTGCAGACACTCGGTCAATATCCGATTCAACAGTCACTGCAAGAGCAGCCGCCGGACGTTCTTTGACGTTAAGAGGCTCGTAGGACATATATTCTTGCCAGCTCATTCGTCAATCGCCTCCAGTTCCACCCGCAGCATCCCCATCTCGCAGACAGAGGATGCCACATAGTAGTTTCGGACGAATCCATCCTCGTCAATGCCCAGCTTGCAATCCTTCTCCGGCTGCTTTCCGCCGAGGGCTGCAATATCGCAGTGCAGCACCCGGCTGACCCGGTACAGACCCTGCGCATGGTCGCTGATGGTCTGGCGTACACGCTCCTTTTCAGAGAGGCCTGTCAGAACCAGAGGAACGTCAGGGTATTCCTCTCCATCATAGTAGACCGTGTGCGTTTCGGCGAACTCATCCAGATTCAGAAAGACGCTGTTCAGGTCTTCCTGCACAGCGTCCTTAAAGGCGCTCACGCCGTGGGCATCGCAGCAGACAGCTCCGGGCCGCTGGCGCACTCATCGCCGGGAATTACTTCCTCGGCGCAGATGGCCTCGATGAGTGCATCTTTGGTTTTGAGCTGTTTCGTGTCGATGCCCATATCCGCCGCCAGCTTTTTCAGATTGGCAACGGTCATGCTGCGCAGCTGGTCGGGGGCAAGGGTGGCCGTCTCCGAGCCGCCCTGCGAGGCTTCCTCGTCAGGGGTGTCGTTACCTTCCGCAGTTGCCGGAACGTCTGCAGGGGCTGTTTCCGGGGCAGTGGGAGCGGAAAACACATATTTCGCCACACCCAGCCCGATAAGGCGGGCTGCTTCGGCATCGCTGACCTCACACCGCTCGCCGCGCGAAACAGTGTGAACACCTGTTTTGGTGGGGCAGCCGTAGCCGCCGCAAAGAATTTCAACAATCATCGGTGTACTCCTTTCAGGCCGGACTTAACCGACCAGGTTCTTGGCGCGAATCCAAGGGATATAGTTCTTGGGCGCAGCCAGCGGGCGGGTCTTCAGGCTCATCTTACGCACATCGTTCTCCTGATCGATGCTGAACTTGGGAACGCGGCGGGCGGCGATGGTGGAGTGCTTGGTATCGCCGTAGTTGATCTGAGTGATAGCACCATACATCAGGTGACCGCAGGCCGGAGCCGTAATCAGCGCATCGGTCTTCGGGAAGTAACGCTGCTCTGCGTTGGCGGTGTCGACGTAGGTTTCATCCACGGAGATGAGGTTCAGCTTATAGCCGCGGAAGTTGAGGGTGCCACCGTAGGTAACGCCATCGTATGCGCTCAGTTCCTGCTCGATTTTGCCGACGATGATGCCGGAGTTCTTATCCAGCAGACGCTGAACCTTTTCCATGTTCAGGACGGCATCGTACACATCGGCACCCAGCAGCATGTCAACGGCGCGCAGGCCGCGCTTGGACAGCAAACGGCACATGGCAGGAACATCGCCGAAGAAATCGCCATCAGTCTCGTTCCACTTATGGGCCGCAGTGTAGATGTGGTCGTTCTCGTGACCGGGGTTGTAGAACTTCACGACCTTGGCCTCGCCCTTGGTCTGGTTGTCGATCATCTCCTGCATGGTGCAGCCGTTCTCCAGCATGGTCTGTGCGCACATCCACTCCTCGGTGCGGATGATGCGGTTGTCCATGTCCACGAGGTCGTTCTGAACCAGCCTTGCGGCACGCTGGGCGGGAGTGCTGTTGGCATAGATAGCCTCGCCGAAGCCGCGCTTGGTCAGGTCATCGACGGACAGTTCGCGGCTCACACCGATGGCAGCGGGCTCGAACTCGTGGATCTCGTAGCCCACGCGCTCCATCGGGATTGCACCGACACGAGGTCCAACGAATGCGGCCATCTTGCGGTCACCGTCCATGTACTCGGTCAGAACCTTGTCGGAGTTGAAGATATCGCCGTCGTCGGTGCCGAAGTAGCGGTCACGGAAGAAGGTCTGTCTGGGAACAGCACGCCGTTCCACGGCCATCAGGGTATAGGTATCGAAGAAATTCAGTTCAGCAGGCATTGTTGTATCCTCCTCACAGTGCAGGTGCAGCAGCCTTGAAGAAAATGCCGCCGTTACGCAGGGCATCCTTCTCAGCCTCGGTGATAGTATGGTCATTGATGGTGACACACTTGTTCAGGTTGAAGCAGCCGGCCAGATAGACGGGAACGGTCACATCATCAGTGGTGCCAACCTCAACATCATCGCACAGGATGGCGTATGCAGTCAGGGTCTCCGTATCACCGCTGGCAGCGGTGCCCAACGCTACCAGTTTGTTATCGCCTGCGGTACCACCGGATTTTGCCAGAATAGTGCCACGCTTGATAGTGCCAGCAGCACCCAGCTTGCGGAGAGTACCGCCGCTGACAACCAGCTTGGGGTTGATGTCGGCAATCAGTCCGTCATACTCCATGTTGCCGAGAGATTTGCTCAGTTCGCTCATAGTAGTATTCCTCCTTACTTTTTGTTATCGTCGAGCAGTTCGGCGACGGCTGCTTCGGCAGCAGCCATGCGCTCGGCCTGCGTCTTGGGCACATTGCCCTTTGCATCGGGCAGAGATTCCGGGCTGCCAGATGCAGACGCGCCCGGAACAGCCTCCACGTTCTGTGCACCAGATGCGGCGTTGTCCGCTGCCAGATTCTTCAGGAACTCGTGACCCTGCGCAGCAGCAGTCTTGGCGGCGCGGAATGCCAGCTCGCGAGCATCGCAAGCGGTCTCGCCGTACTTAGCCTCCTGTACCAGAGCGGGGTCAAACAGGCTTGCCACCGAATCGATTTCGGCCAGACGGTTGCGCTCCGCGCTCACGGCTGCGTCAACTGCGGCCTGCGGGTTTTCCGCTGCGGGGGTTGCAGTGGTGGGATTTGCATTGTTTGCCATAGTGGATTGTCCTCCTTCGTTGGACTGGGCGGCGGGTGCCGCCGGTGTATTTGCAGCAGCGGCAGCAGGTGCAGCCGCTTTAGCCATAGGGATGTTGTCGGGCAGCTTTACGCCGGGCATCAGGCGCAGGGCGTGGCCTTTTGCGTAGATGGTCTGGCGGTCTGCGCTTGCGGAAATTGCCACGGGCTCGGCATCGTCCAGCAGCTCATTGGCAAAGCCTTTTTCGATGGCCTCCTTGCCCGTCATATAGGTGGTGTCGCCCATCATGTGCAGCAGCACGGTTTCAGACAGGCCAGTCTTCCGCTTGTAGATGGCGACTTGGCTCTTATCCCATGCATCATTGGCTTCCGCGGCCTTGCGAAGTTCGTCAGCATTGAGCGCGCCTCGAATGGGAGTCCAGCACTTGTGAATCATCACAAGGCTGGAAGGATTCACCTTTACCGTATCGCAGGCGCACATGATAAGACTGCCACCAGACATGGCCACGCCGTCCACAATGCAGGTCAGCTTCGTGCCCTTGGCGGCCAGTTCACGCAGCCTGTTGTGAATCAGGATGGAAACGCCCGCATCGCCGCCCAGACTGTCCATGCGGATGATGATCTGCGGGCAGTTTTCAACCTGCTGCAAGTCCGACAGGAACTCGCTCTCGATGATGTACTGTCCCGGAATCGGTTCGTCAGTCCACCAGTCGATGGGCTGCGTTTCCACGATTTCGCCGTACATAGTAATATCCGCGGTCTGGCCGTCAGTGCTGGCCATTGCGTAACAAGGCCGCAGGATATTCACCTGCGGTGCGTTATTCGGTTTGGGCATTTTACTTACCTCCCTGTGTCGTAATGCTGGCGGTGGTTTCGATTGCGCCCTCACTGCCAGCTGCTTTCAGCAGCTCATTTTCACGAGCCAGCTGTTCGGCGTTTTCGGTCCAGTCGCCGCCGCCCATCTCAAGGGTGACCTGTTCGTGGGTCTTAAAGGCGTGGTGCGTCTGGAGAATGGCTGCATTGACTTCCCTGGCGGGGTCAAGACTGCCCTGCACAGGGCCAATCCAGCGGGCACCGCACCATGCAGCACGGAGCAGCGGGTCATCAAAAAAGCCCGGAGCGATTACTCGCCCACGGGCTACGGCCTCTGCCAGCCAGATTTCATACGCGGGCTGGCAGAAGCTGTCCACCAGCCATGTGCGGCGCATCTTGAACGCCTCCCATGCTTCCAGCAGGGCAGCGCGGCTTGCCGAATAACTGGCATTGAACTCTTTCAGCAGCAGTTCATACGGCATCTCGATGGCTCCACCCATCAGCTTGCACATCGTCCGAACGAACGTATCAAAGCCCGCAGTCGGGAGATTCGGATTTCCAAACTTGACATCCTCGTCTTGGCCGAGGTGAAAAACCTGACCGGGCCCCATCTCATATTCGGAATCACTGTGGCTGACATTGCTGGCCTGTGGATTATCCACAGGAACACCGCCAAGGTCACCGCTTCCAGTTTCGCTGAATGGAATGCCGCTCTTGGACGTGTTGGTGACAATCCACGCCGTGAAGTAGCTCTGGACCAGTGCTGCAATCAGTTCCGATTCGGTGTATCTGCGCAGCTGGAGCAGCGGTTCGATGATGGGCGCAATGAGCGGAACACCACGGTACTGGTCCGGGCGTTCCGATTCCATGATGTGCAGGATCTGGGGTAGCCCGGTAGTTGCGCCGACGGCCTCTACCCGCTGCCATGTGGTCGTATCGCTCTTCCATTCGTGCGGGTAGGTGTTTCGTACCCAGTAGGCCACGATTGCACCGCTGCTGTCTACTTCCACGCCGTCATAGATTTTGTTTCCGTTGCCGGGGTTTTTGCCCTCGGTGTAGCCCAGACCATCCAGCAGACCGCCGCACTTGTCCGGGGTGGACACTCGGTCGGCCTCCACCAGATGCAGCCGCAGGCCATAGGGATGCAGCTTGTCCGGGTAGCGGATTTTCACCACGGCGAACACGTCGCCGCTCATGAGCCAGCTTTTCAAGGCCAGCTGCTGCAAGCCGTAGAAGTTGTTCAGCCCCATGGCATCGCAGCTGCGGCGGTTCTCCGCCCACAGTCGGAACTCGGCCTCGGTCTTGGTCTGCCATGCTTTGGCTGCCTCCGGGGAAAGCCCCAGCACATCTCGGTCAATGGTTGCTTTCAGGTTCAGTCCAGTGCCGACCACCTTTGTGCGGTTGGTGTTGATGGCACTCGTGGCAATCGGTGCGCTCATATAGAGCATCCGGCTGCGCTGCCGCAGGGTGTCGGCGTTGTCGTGTATATCGCTGCTCGGCGAGTTGCTGTTGGGGAAGAATGCCCGCAGCGCGCGCCGCTTGTAGGATGCGCCCGCTTCGCTGTATCCGCTGGCTTGCGGTGCAGCAGTGACGCGGTATCTGACGCTCAAAAGTAATCGCCTCCGTAAATTTCAAACTAAGCGGGCTGGCTGGGGAAAGGAGTAAAAAGCAGCCAGCCCGCGGCAAAGGCCCAGATGGGCCGTCACCCTAAAAAATCACCAATCGCGCGGAATAACGGCAAATGCCTTGCGGGCACTCTGGCCGTTCAGCAGCGCAGTCAGTTCATCGACTTTTTCCTCGGCATCCTTGATTTCATCGCTCAATTTGCCGAGGTCGAGGCGTGTAAGTTCCCGGTCATCAAGACGGTAGCTTTTCACGCCGCCGGAAAGCAGCTTGTTGTAGGCCAAATACAGGTTGTCAAGCCGCTGCGTGTGGAACTCCAGCCGCTTTTTGATGGTCACGGCATCCATACCTCACACCTCACCAGTCATCTAAAAGTTTCTCCCGCTTCCTGCCGGTTGGCTGGGAGCGGGAGATGGATTGTTGAATATTTACCGCTGCCGGGGTATCGACTGCCTTGCCACGCAGCTGTTTCAGCCTGCGGTCAATGGCATCGAGGTCTTTCGGCAGCACCTTGAAAGCCGCCAGAGCGTAGTTTCTACAGTCCAACGGCTCGTTGCGCTCATGGCCGGAGATTTTCTCCCACTGCCACGGATTGCGGTGGCCATCCTTGTAAACCAAATGCTCAGACAGCAGGCCGTTGAAATAGCCGAGGCCGTAATCGTCCCGGCGCGGGAAGTGGCAGTACCGGGCACCCGGCTCCTGCACTTTCAAATCGTCCATGATGATTTGCTTGCCGGAGTCAACGCCCAACTGGTACTGCCAGCACATCCCGATGTAGCGGTTCTGCACCGTGATTTTTTGCTGCTTCGGAGGGCTGGTAAACGGCCTATCAGAGCCAGAAAAACCCTTGATGCAGAAAACCTTTTTGCCTATGCGGTCATGGCACCGCTGGCGTATTTCTTGGGTAAAATGACCGCCCTCGTCCACAAATTTAATGGACACAGGCAGTTCCACACCATCAGCGAATTTCAGCTTGCGGTCAAACACCAGTTCGTCCAGCTGCTGCCAGACTTCATCGCTGTCAGGTCTGCCGCTGACGATGCCCTTTTCGATGCCCCATGTTTCCCCGAAGTGGCCGAACCCCATAATCTCGTACTCCATGCGGTCATCTTGGGTATCAACTCCGGCAGTCAGCACCAGCACACCGTCCGGCAATTCTGCCGGGTAATCCTCCCTGCGGCCCAGCATGGTGTCCTCGTCCTGTACGTCGCCGCGGTCTTCCCACAGCAGCCCAAGGCGGGTGTTGTAGACAACCTGCATCTTCTTGGTATCGCCCAAGGCGTTCAGGTATTTCAACACAGTGTCTTTCCATGCTGCCCATTGGCTGACAAAGCTGTTCAGCCAGAAGCTGCGGATGCCGTTCTCATAGGCTGCCGGGTTTTCGGCCTGCCAGTGAGCGGGCGCCCGCTTCATGGTCACCTCGTCCGAAATGCAGCCGCACTCCGGGCAGAGATACCACACGTCCTTGACCTTGTAGGTTTTCTCGCCGTGGGTTTCGATGGTGTCATACTCGTACCGAATATCTTCCCAGCGCAGCTCGTGAAACCCCTTGCAGTGCGGACACTGGGATACCCAGCGCTCCATTGTTCCCTTGACGTAGGACTTGGCAATGGCACTGTGTCCCTTGATGGTCGGGGTGCTGACTTCCACAGCCTTTGCGTTATAAAACGTAGTTTGACGGGCCATTGCCAGTTCCCAAGGGTCGCCCTCAGTACCGGCGCTCGTAGCCCAGCGGTCACGTTCATCGCCCAGCACATAGCGGATGGGTTTCGATGCCAGAGCATGAGCCTCGGTGGAGCCGCACATGGTCAAGATGCCGCCGGGGTAACTCTTTTGCAGAATGGTGTTTCCACTGTCTCGGCTCTTGCTCTCTGCCACCTTTGCCCGCAAGGTAGGACAATCTCGTATCATGGGGGCGATACGCAGCTTGCTGTACTCCTTGGCATCAGTCTGAACCGGGTGGATAAAAAGGATAGATCCTGGGTCAACGTCAATCGTTCTGCCGATGACATTGTTTTCAAATTCGCTCTTGCCGACCTGCGAGGACGCTACGACAACGATGTGATGTACGCGAGGGTCAGAGTATGCGTCCATAATTTCCACCAGATAGGGCGTTCTGCTGTTGCGCCAGCGACCCTGTTCGGCAGACGCTTCCGGGGACAGGACGCGGTTTTGTGCAGCCCACTCGCTGACCGTCACGTTGGGCGGCGGGCGAATAGCTGCCACCAGCTTCGACACAAGCGCGTTCAGGCGGTCTACGGCGGCGTTGTCACTCATCCTCGTCACCGCCCAGTTTATCAGTCCACGACCGGCGTTCTCGGACGCGAGCCTCATACTTGGCCGGGTCATAGCGGAACAGAGCGATTTCCTCCGCAATCTGATTGACCTCGCCGCGCATATACTCTGCAACCTCAGCAGGGTCAGACAGAGCAGCGGCATTGATGGCCACCCGGCTGGGCAACGCCATCAGCGCGCCCCGGATGGTGTAGATAAGTTCGGCGGTCATAGCTGCCACATCCTCGCTGCGGTGCATCTGCCCAGACAGCTCCTTGGCTTCTGCCTGTGCGATTTTGGCCTTGGAGGCCTTAAGGGTGGCATCAGCTTTCCGCTTGACCTTTTCCAGCTTTTCATCTTCGGCATCCAACCTTGATCGTTTTGATTCCATGAAATCGCAATATTCCTTTCCGGTCGTTACGATTTCATACAGGTTTCCATGTGGAGTTTTGGTCTTGTGGATGCTGCCTTGGCTTGTGAGCTGTCCTATCCATTGGTTTGATGCGCCAAGCAGAGTGCAAATATCTGCCGTCTTTACATAAATGTTCATGCCGGGACTGAGAACATAGACGTTTTTCCCATCAACTATCACAGACTGTTTTGCTGCCATTTTTCCTCCTTGGTGAATTTTGGAGCAAACAAAAACGCACGGCAATTAGCTATTACCGTGCGTTTCTATTATTTTTTGTGTTTATGGCTAGAATCCAATGGCGCAAAAACAGCGCGTTTATCATCCCATCCTTTTTTCTTTCTTTTTCGGATTCTATCAGCTGAAACTCCGCTAATTTCACTCCATTCGGTTGCTGTTCGTCCGATTCCGTCTATAACCAGCAACGGCGTGTTACGCTTGTTTCGTTCCTGAACTGATTTTGATGCCCATCGGCAATTTTCAGGGCAGTAATTGCCGTTCGGGTCAATGCGATCAATGCTAAGAGTATCATTGTATCCGTTCGACAATGCCCATTCACGAAATGAAGAAAAGTCCAGCCTCCACTCGGTGCACATTGTTATGCCACGTCCACCATAGTTAGCATATTCTTTTCGGTTTGAATCCTCCGTCCTGCGAATAATGCCATACCAAATCCTGTAGAGTCGAGTGTGAGAACCATCGTGTGTAATATTACTTTCTCCATAAAGACATCCACATGATTTGGTAGCGTTGCTCGTTAAATTCGCTCCCCGGACAGTCACGATGTTTCCACAGTCGCAAAGACATTTCCACTGCGAGAAATGTCCTTTCACACCCGCATACTCAATGACTGAAAGCCGTCCAAATCTTTTTCTAATCAAGTTCAGCTTAGGCATCTTTAATGACCGCCTTTGCTTTTCGATATCCCTTTGCTTCACCATAAAGAAACGCAAGTTCAATAGCACTAAAGCCATCTCGCTTCATAAACTCAACCATAAGAATTTTGCGCCGACCGACAGGAAGTTACGCCGCCAGCGATGTGCTGCATCGACCATGGAGGGGTAAAGTCCTTCCTCGTCAATGAACGTCACCGTCAGCTGCTTGGGGTCGAGCTCGCCGGAGAGAATCATCTCATACACGAGATTGGCCATGCACAGGCTGTCCTTGCCAGAGGAAAACGACAGATAGATTTTGCAGCCGTTGGCGAACACGTTGCGGATACGGATTTTCGCCGCCTGCAGCACGTTCATGCTGCTTTCCACTACTTTCACAGGCATATCAGTTCACCACACTTCGGGCAACGGATGCACCTGTGCTGCTCCGCGCCACTGTCCGCCTCTGGAGCAGCGGTTTGCGGTTCGGAAGGTGTAGACATCTCCAGCACTGGGGAAGGCTGCTGCGGGGCAGCGGAGACGGTAGGAGCAGGCTGTGGGGCGGGAGCCACCGAGTAGGTCGGTGTTTCGGCATACGGAACGTGTTCCTCTGCCTGATGGCGGTTGATGGGTGCGATCTCGTTTTCCGGGAAATCGCCATAGGAGCCGATTACTTCATCAGCTTCATCCGTGGTGCTGTTCAGCATTTCCAGCAGGTCAGCATCCCAGCCCGGAACGTCCACATCGCCGTCCAGTTCCTTGACCAGTTCTTCGATGGCATCCACATCGGTAAAGCCGAGTTCATAGACCTTGTTGTCGGCCATCATCAGCTTTTTCTTCTGCACATCGGTCAGCCCGACCATCACATAACAGTCGCAGGTTTCCCGACCCATGCGGAGCAAGGCTTCGTACAGACCGTTGCCGGCAATGATTTCGCCATCCTCGGCAACGACCAGCGGCTTCACCTGACCGAACATCTCAATGCTGCGGATGTACTCGGTGATTTGCTTGTCGGAGTGCCGGCGGATGTTGTGGGTAGGCTTATGCAGCTCTGCCAGCTTCTTCACCGTGATGTTCATCGTGCGGCCTCCTTCCTGTCAGAAACGAGGTCCAGAACGATGGAGAACAGGACGGCGGCTACGACAACGTAGATGCGGATCGTGCTCATCAGCTGCCAGATGCCCATAACGCCAAGCGGAATCAGGATCTGCCACGAGGCCACGGTGAGAACGTCCAGTGCGAAGCCAAACTTCTTGCCGAAAACCAGATATTCGCAGTAGAGATAGGTAGACAGCGAGGAAATGGCGATGACCGTAATCAAGATAGCTTTCATTACGTTCAGCACCGGGCTGAAGCGCACCCACGTGAGCAGCGCAGCCAGCACCATGTAGATGCCAAACATCACGCCCGCCAGCACGAAGGCCTTTTTCATGTTGCCGCGCTTGGTGCCGTCCGTATTTTCATCGTTGTACTCAAACAGCGAATAGTAATACGGACAAGCAAATGGGCCAGGCAGCAGAAGTAAGCCGTTGTACACGCCAGCCTTAATACCAGCGGCGTTTACACCGGGGTCGATGACGGCGAATGTGCCGCCAGTGTACACCAGAGCAGCAGCCACTACTACGGCCAACAGGCCATAAACGACCACCCATGAAAAGCCATCGGACAGCACGTTGCGAATCATGCCATCTTTGAGCAGCATAATCAGGAACGCCACGCAGGTGACGTACACGATAATCATGCCGCCCTTGGTTCCAATGGGTGTATCGCCGAAGATCTCGTAGATGCCGCTCATCTGCGTCCACGTCTGAAACAGCGTCAGCAGGCCGATGAAATAGAACATCACCTTGCTCTGCATGATGCGCCGGATGGACGGAACACGGTCAGCGAACAGGCCGAATGTGATACACGCCAGAGAATTGAACACCGCCCAGATGATTGCCGGAACTGCGCCGTATCGCAATGCAATGGTACGGAAGTTCATCAGACTGCCCACTCCCGCCCACGATGCGACAATGGAGCAGGCGTAGAAAATAGTGGGGTTTGCCTTGAATTTTGCCTTGATTTTCTGATACATAGAAAAATCTCCTTCTTTGCGGCTGGGCACGGCGAAATGTCCAGCTTGCAGCACCTCGGCTTTTCGGGGCGCTGCGGTGATGCCACACGCAAAGGAGCAACGTGCGGCCCGGAATCCTCCTTTCAGGCAATAAAATAGCGGCACCCACCGGGAATGGTGAGCACCGCTTGGCTTGATTTGAATTTTGCATCCTAATCATATCACTCGGAGCGTCCGTTGTCATCTGAATCCATCGGTAAGCTTCGGCATCCATCCGAAACCATCCGAAACCATCCGACAACGTCCGACAGCGAGTGAAACCATCCCCTTGATTCTCAATGATTTCCACTTTGAATTCAACTTTTCAGGGGGTAAAAGTTAAATTCATTTCAATTTTGAGCTGATTTTGTGTGGATTTCTGATTTGAATTTCAGTTTTGGGGCAAAAATAAAAAGCCCCGCAAATGCAGGGCTTATCGGTCAGTTTTTGTTGAGGTAGTTGTATGCCATCCGGCTGACCCCATCTTCGGTATATCCTTTTCCCAGAACTCCGGCAACTTCGGCCCATGAGTAGCAGCGGATAAACCGCAGTCTGAAAACCAGATACATCCGAGCATCCACAATGCTCTTGCAGTAGGCCTCGACTTTGGGCTTTTCCTGCGCTGCCAGCTCTTCCAGCCAGCGGATGCGCTCGTCCATGTCGGCCAACTCTACAGCCAGATCTCCGACTTTATCCCGGACACCCGGCGTGTGGGGCATCCCGGTCAGTTGTGGGGAGGCGGGAGTGATTCTTTGTCGCAGTCGCTCCAAGGCTTCACGGTCTTTTTCGAGGGTCATCTGAATGTCATAGTACTTGGACAATTCCTGTAATGTCACAACCTACCTCCGTCATAATTCAGCTACCGTCTTGCGGCGGCGCCTCTATTATTTTATCACATTTTGCTGTCGGAAGGTAGACCGGAAGTCCACAAATTATGTGGTCTGCACCAATTTTGCACAGGCCGGGCACAGTATAGGTCTGGCCCTGGGCATCGGTGCGCTGGATGGCCGGGTTAAGGGGTATGTAGTTCTCGCAAGACAGACAGCTCATTCGTCCACCCTCTCGATTTTCGGGAACGGTTCGTGCCCCAGTGGAACGAGATCAAATGACCTGTTTGTTGTGCCCGGTGCCTCACGTTTATTTTCTGGGGCATCTAACCACTGCTGATGCTCGATAGCGTGTACAAGGTCGATGCACGTTCCCCATGAATCGTGTTGCCGCTCCCGGTGTCCAAACGGTGGGTAGGCCAGTTTATAGGCAGCCTCAAACATCGTTTCGATGCAATGCTTCCGTTCGTTATAGACGCGGATGTCGTATAGTTTCTCATAGAGTTGCTTTTTGTCCTCTCCATCAAAGACCAAATCCTCTGTCAAGGGTTCAAACTGCCCCATGCGCAGCCTCATATACTCGTCCACAGCCACGCTGATGATACGCAACTGTTCTTCCGAGATTTCAACGCAGTACTTCATTTTTTCTCTCCCTCATCGCCATCATGATAGCTAACGCCGAATAATGCCGGAATCAAAAAGAACCAAAGCGCTCTCAGATTTCCGGTGACGTTGATTGCGGTTGACACCGCCAACCCCACTGAAATCCACTCCGCTGCATAGATAAGTGCAACCCATTTCATTTCGGCACCTCCTGTCTGCCGTTGCCAAAACTCCGGGCAAACACCGCCCGTTGGATAAAGTCTACATCCTCTGCAATAGACTGTACCGATGAATTATCAGAGCGGATTTCAAAGGAACGGAGAATGAAGCGCTTCAAAGTGTCCAGACTGTAACCTGCGATCGACTTCCCGAAGAATGCGGTAAGGATTTCAATAATGGTTTCCTCATGCCGAGCGAACTCGCATCCATAGACTTTGTGTTCAGGAGTAAAGGACACCCAGTAGGTAAACCGAGACTTATCGTGAACGGCTTTCAGGTCAAGGCAGCGGGTTTCGGTTTGCAAGTAGCGGACTGCTCTATCCGTTATCTGTTTCAGCTCCTTTTCTCCAATGGTGCAGCCGTCCGGGAAAAGTTCTTCCATGAATTGAAGAAAAAGCTGTTCGCCATTGGCACAATCGAACACGTCATGCCATGTGGCAGCCCATTCGGCCATTGCTTCTTTTTTTTTCAAAAAGAATTGTGCAGGCCAGTCTGACAAAGTTGGCCGGAGATTCAACCATGAAATGCAGTCGTTCAGCTGTCATACTGCACCTCCAGTTCTGGCTTTATCCCCACCTCAATCACAACCACCGGGGTGTTTGATGTGATGGTGAATTGATAGACTCCCGGTTTCACTTCATTCGCAGACACATTTATCATGTCAGGGCTCATGCCATTCGCATTGCAGATGCTTTCTTTCAGCCGTTCCTCGCAGTTTTTTACCATCTCATTTTTCTTCGGAGCCATGGTAAAATATTGACTTAAAAATTGAAGATAAATTTTATCCAGAATCTGCTGTGCCGAATCGCCAACTTTATCCATAGTGCCGTTCCTCCACATAGCACCAGCTTTGAGGTGGTCTGTTCAACCTGTCAAGGTCAGTGCAAATACAGCCCTCATTCTCAAAACCGCTGCCTTTATTTTTCAACTTATCAGCGCTTTTGCAGTGCCATTTTCCATCTGCACCAGCATACCTTTTGGCGCAATGGCGCAGAAAACTCCGAATCGGCTTGGGCGCATCATAAATTTTTAGTTTCGTGATGTGCCAGCCAAAACCATCGCTGCCTCTTAGGTATTGTTCAACACTTTTCTCACTCAAACACGCCTTTTGGAGAAGCCCTGCAATCGGCCTATATTCCAGTTTCGATCCAACAGTATGTAGCTTCGGCAGCTCATTGCTGCCCATCGTCCCAGCATGACAAATAGGGGTGATTTCGTCACAGATGAATTCTCCGATTACCATCTGAGTTTTGCCGCGAATGCCGTCAGGCAACACCCTATCGAACTTTACGAATACAGACTTCCCGTGGTGGATTTCGCTATCCATCGTTTCTTCGCCATCCTTGAAAATGGTGATAAGCTGTTGCGGAGCCTTTGTGCAGTAGATGTATGCTTTGAACGGCGTTTCCTGCCTCGGACGGGTCTTGCGTACCTCAATGGTTTTCTTACCTCGCACAATGAGGTCGCACCATTCCGGCTGGATACTGATAAGAACAGCCTTATTCATTTTACCACCTCCGGCGGCTCCAGCAGCGGTGCCCACAGCTTCACATGCCCGTAGTGGCCATCCTCTGCACGGTGGCCATCCTCAATGTGCCACGTCCCGTTTTCGACCCAGCCTTTCATGGTGTGGCCGCTCTCGCAGCACACCCATACGATGTCGCTTATCACGGCGCAGTGCTTTTCGCCGGCGCATTCCCAGCTTTCTTCATGGGCGATTGGCGGGTTCTTGGCATCATGCCATGACATCTGGCGCACAAAGTCAACGACCATCTGGCTGGCCTCGTGCAGGGCTTTGGCAGCAGCGTCTTTGCCTTTGAAGCCGTTGTAATATTCAATCTCGGCCAGAGCGTCCAAATCCGTTGCCGGGTCGATGAGGCGGCAGGCTTCCTCAAGGGTCATTCGATGTACCTCCGCTTGTCCTTATCCCAGTGCAACGTGATGGGATTGCCGCACTTGCAGGGGATGGTGATTTCCAAATCCTCGATGTTGGTCTGGCCTTTGGCGTGCAGCCCGCAGCACCCACACTCAAACTCATAGTGGGCAAGCCCACGTTCAAGCGAGATCGTGGCCCCGCAGCGGCAGCCGATGGACATCTGCGAAACGTGGAGGTATGTACCGAACTCCTTACCGCAGCAGGGGCAGCGCAGCCGCAGCAGCCCCCGTGCGCCGACTTCCGGCGGGCGGTTATTCCTGTTCTTCCTCATGGGAGGCTCCTTTCTGTGTCTGGAAATGAATCACTTCACGGAAAAGCAATTCGTTTTTCTGCTCTGATTCGGCCATGAAGTTGATATACTCCCGGAACAGAGCACGGTCATGCTGCTGGCGGCTGGTTTCGCCCAGCAGCGCCCCGATGGACACGCCAACGGCCAGCAGCGCAATGTTGATGAAAAACTGGTCAGGCATCGGTATCACCCAGCACTTTCTCGATGAGGTCAAAGACCTTTTCCCGGTCTTCGGTGCTCAGAAAGTCGGCAGCCACAATTTCAAATTTGAGGCGGTCTGCATATTCTTTTAAGTCGTCCATGGGTTACTCCTTTCCCAGTGCGGCGAGGATCTCGTTGCCCTTGTCCAGCAGTTCATCCCGCCGCTTTTTCTGCTCAGCCTCCAGCTTTTCCATTTCAGCCTGATACTTTTTCAGCGTTCCCGGCCGGAAATGCTTAGTCTGGCCCAGCTTGATTTTTGCGGCGATGGCCTTATGCCTCTGGATGGTCTGGCGCAGCTCGGTGTCCGTGGTCAGAATCTGGTAGCGATGGTGGCAGCCAGGGCAGGTGAAATACTGCACCATGTAGTCGCCGCTCCATGTGGCGCGGATGCCGGCGGTCTGGATGCTGAACGGCGTACCGCAGCGGTCACACTTTACAAGGTCGGTCATTCGCCATACTCCTTTCTGCACAGCTGGAACGCATTGCAGTGGTCATCGCAAGTTTTGCAGCACTTGTCGCATTCAGGGTGAGCAGCTTTGCACTTATCGCAGGGCGTGTCAGCCTGGCTGCCGGAACCATACACCGCAAAAAGCTGGTGGGTGCCGTCTTGCAAAGCCTTTTCATCATCGGCCATTTCGTAGCCGAGGGCTGTCAGGAGCTCATAGGTACGATTGAGGGGGATGTTTTCGTTGTGCTTATACACGCTCTTGCCCGCTTCGCTGCTCCAGATGGTGCTCCAATAACCCGTGCGCTCACTGTCCTGTGCATCAAAGGCCATTGCCAGTAGAACTTTTTCCGACTCGGTATCATAGGCGTTGAACATTTTCAGTGCATCTTCCAGTTCGGTGTCATCCTGAACCTGTTCGTCCAAGGCAACACCGAGCAGATGCAGCACATTTTCATCATCCCTTACTCGGCCGTACCCAGACAGCAGCGGCGTGGCGTATTCCATGATGGCCGAAAAATGCTTTTTGCACTCTGCTGGGGTCAGGTCTTTCACAAAGTCCCGGCGCAACTCATACATGAATTTGGTTGTGCTGGAGAACTGTTCGTGAGCAAGCTCGTCAGCAGCCCGCGCCGCTTCTCGTGCGGCGTTTTCCTCGTCCTCGACAGCTGCATCTCGCTTCTTGTAGAGGATAATGTCGGTTTTGCCAACCTCGAACACATATTCGACCTTACCGGCATCATCGGGTACGGTGAACTCGTCTTTGCAGTTCATCTTCCAGCTGCCCCAGCTTTTCACGTAGGCGTATTTCTGCCTGTCGGCATCATCGACTCGCCTTGCGAACTCCTGAAGTTTAGCAATGATGTCATCCCGATAATGGTTCCACTTCTGCGTGTTCAGCGCATCCTGCATGGCTCGGTTGAAGTTCTGGGTGCCGAGGGTCTCCAACACCCGGTTTCGGGCTTCCAAGTCCTCGATTTTGTCCAGCTGGGCGAAATCAGACAGGGTGGCACCGCGCTTTTCGGCTTTCTTGAAGCTGTCGTGGTTCAGTTCCAGCAGCTTGATGCGCCGTCGTACAGTGGACTGGGAGAATCCCGACTTGTCGGAGATCTGCTCCACTGTCTGCCCGAAGTCCATCATCATCTGGAAGCCCTGCGCCTGTTCGTAGACGGTGAGGTCTGACCGCTGCATATTCTCAATCATCATGGTCTGCATCTGCTCCCGCTCGTCCATCTCCACGATGGCGCAGGGCAGTTCGTACAGTCCTGCCTGCTGCGCTGCCGCTGCCCGGCGGTGGCCGATGATGATGGTGTAGTCCTCACTGGACCACACAGCCTTGGGTGTCCATGCTGCCGCTGCTGCGGCTGCATCCCCGCCCTCGTCAACGCACTTTGCGATGTACTCCCGGCTGTTGAGGTAGTGGCCGGGGATTACGGTCAAGTTCTGGTACACGCCGTTTTCCTTGATGCTGGCGGCAAGTTCGGACAGGTCGCCCAGTTCCTTGCGGGGGTTATCGGGGTGAGGGTACAGCTGCCGGATAGGGATGTAAGTAATGTCTGCCATAGGGATACTCCTTTCTTATTTCAGGTCAGAAAAACGTGAGCTGCCCGGTTTTGGTTTCGTTAAGGGGTTCGTTTTCCGGGGCTTTAGGCTCATTTTTGATAGATTTTTGCAAATTTGAGGGCTTAATATCCGCCTTTTCGATTTTTACTGGTTCGCCTTTCGGTTCAAACAGTAGGTTCATCTGCGCTATCTGGCGGCGCATATACCACACATCGGTGGAGAAAAGCGGCATATACCAGATACGGTTTTGTGGTCCTGCGGGCAGCAATCCGCGGCTGTCGTAGGCCGTTGCCGGGTTCACGAGTGTGTCACCGATGACTACATATCCAGCGCAGCCCATGAAGCTGCACTGGATGTAGCACATCAGCCCAACGATGAAGTCAATGTCTTGGGCTATGACAAGGACTTTGTTGTGGTAGCAGATATTCCGTCTTTTGCAGACGTTCAAAAAGGCAAGCAGCGTGGCCCCAGCACCGCAGGCCGGGTCAGACACAGAGATGAAGCCCTCCATGTCCGGGTGCAGCTTCGGGTCAAACGTAATCTCGGCCATGCAGCGGCACACATCATAGGGAGTGAAGAACTGCCCGGCGTGGTCGTTGCCCAACTCGCACATCATGTATAGCGAGCCGAGGAAGTCTTGGTCTGGATTCTGCTCCATGCCCATGATTACCTCAGCCAGCATTTCAACCATGCCATCCCGCTCCTTGGCGGAGTATTTGGAAACGATGGTCTGATACATCTTAGTGCGTTCCGGGGCATTTACCTTGTCCGTGCTGTTCGAGATCTCGATGGCCGTCAGGGTGACGAAGTCCTCCCAAATCTCCCAGCGGCTGTGCTTTCCAGTCAGGCTATTGAAGATTTTGAGGAAGTTCTTCTGGTGGTCATCCCGGATGCTGCGGGTCACTGCTGCCTTTGCCATAGGTTACTCCTCCTCGCTGTCAGCAGCGGCGAGAGTGTAGTGGCCGTTGGAGAACTCAATCACACCAGCGGATTCCATATCATCCAGCAGTGCGATGGCCCTTTCTGCGGTCACGCCCATCTGCTGCTCCAGCATGGCCTGCGTAACGCCGCCGTGCTGCCGGGCGATTTCGGTGGCCTTGGTCAGTTCATCAGCTGCGGGCTCATCCGCATCGTCCAGTTCCTCGGCATCGACTTCTTCCAGCGGCTCAGCCTCCGGGGGCAGGTCGGGTTCCTTGGCTTCGGTTTCGGGGATCTCCGGCATCTTCCCGCCGATGGCGTTCAGCCGGCCACTCTCGATCAGTTCCCGGAAGAAGAACTGGCAGTAGTAGGAGTGCATATTCTTGAAGATGTTCTTGATTTTGCCGAACAGGGCATCCTCAATGGTGAAGGTCTTGCTCATGCGGTAGACCAGCACACCATCCTTCATGGTGAACAGGAGGTAGGCATCCGGGGAGATGTAGCTGTCCTCGCTGGCGGTTTCCAACATGGACATCTGTTCGCCCACGCCCTTGATGGGGCGGATAATCAGCTTGATGGGGTAGCTGTTCTTGATGAACGTGTAGGTCAGGTCGTGCGCCTCGCAGATGTTCTTCAGCTTGGTGCGCTGGGCGGCGAACTTAGAGGCTTCGTTTTCGTAGCTATCCATGGTATGTGCTCCTTTCAAGTAGCAGAAAAATGATAATCGTTCTCTCGGTTTTCAATGGCGGTCAGACCCACAGCGTAGGCTGCCCACACATCGGCTTTGAAGCCGTAAAAGAAATCTGGGTTCTTTTTTGTTCCGCGGCCATTTTTGAGGTCGTGGTCTGCGAATCGGTCAATCAGTGCCCGCCGGATGGCGGCATCATTGGCGCGGCTGTTGTGGCAGATGTGCTGCTTCTCCTCGATGCGGCACAGCAGCCGTACTGGGCAGCAGGCGTTCAGGGCTTGGTAGAAACGGCCGATCCAGAGGACGGTATCGAACACCTCCCGGCCTACCGACATTCCGTAGGAGGCCACCATCTCGATGACCGCCCACCGCCAGCCCTGCTCCGTGGCAGAGGCCAGCTTCCGCAGCAGCTCGGCGTTGTCAACCTTGCCGAATTCCAGCGGGCGCAGGGTGTTGCGGTCGATAACGCAGTAGCCAGACTGGGCATTGCCGGGGTCAATGGCGATAATCGGGCAAGTGCTCACAGGTACGACCTCCCGAACTCCTGCCGGAACTTCTCCTCCGGCCACCCGTAATGCTCCATGGCCTTTCTCTGCGCCCACTTTTTCAAGCGGAGATCTTCGTCATGGTTGCGGTGGATGGCGTTCGGGCCGTTCTGGTGACACCACGGGCAGAGATTCGCCCACAGCCCCAAGCGCTTGCTCTTATCCCGGTAGGGGCCATAAAAGACCTCGTGCCGGGCCGTGTGGTATCGCCCGCAAATCAGGCAGGTGGGCTGCTGGTTGAGGATGCTGGGTGCATAGCCGTTGCTGTCCAGTTTGACTCCATATTCATTCAGTGCCATGCTGCACCTCCTTGTGCTTGCGGTAATACCAGCTCAGCGCCGACTTGCTGGCGTTGATGCCGCACTGGATGCATTTGGTTTTGCCGGGCTGCGCCGGCACTTTTCCACAGGCAACGCACAGGCCACGGGACTTGAGTTGCTCATACCGCTTCTGGGCGGAGGTTTTCTGTTTAGGTGTCCGCATCAGTGTCACCTCCTGCTGTGACAATCCAGACCCGGTGAGAACCCCAGCCAGACCAGCTCAGAGCCTCTGCATGGGTGTTTACCGCCACGTCCAGCTTGTTACCTACCACAGCACTCCCGGTGTCCTGAACGACCCGGAGACCTACACCCTCGATATAGATCACCGTGCCGTAGGGCAGGATGCTGGTGTCAGCTGCCACGGTCACTCCCGGCTGCGCCTTTGCGCCGCTGGATGTAATGCCGTGTCCCTCGCCGCAGATGTGGGCGTATTCCTCGGTGCAGTAGGCAGTGCAGCTGAATGACCCGGCGTATGTAAGTGTCAAATCGATCTGCGCTGCCAGTTCTGCGGTCAAGTTGTCAACCTCGGTCTGAAGCTGGCTGGCGTTTTCCTCTGCATCGATAGCCCGCATCTGCCAGTTCTGGAAGCGGCTGGCGTAGATGTCCCGCTCGATTTCCAGCTCGTCTACTCGCCGGGAGTAGGCCGTGCTTGCGAGGATGCAGCCAACCATCGCACACGAAACGCCCACGATCAGGCTGTGAAAAGGACTTTTCCGCCTCATGCCGTGCCACCTCCAATCTGCGCCGGAGCTGCCCCACCGGGCAGGGCCGGGGGCTGCAAGCTCTCGATCGGAGCCTCGGACACCGCCCGGACGAAGCCCGGCTTCACGAACTGGAGCAGGTCTGCGCCGTCACGGCCAAAGGTCATGCTCAAATCTGCCGGAGAGCCAGCCCAGCGCTGCACCGCCACCGGCAGGGTGGCGAAGATCTCAGCATTCCGGGCCTTGAAGTCCTCCCCGGCGAGCTTCCCGGCGGGGGTCACCAACCCGCCGTGGGTCATGTAGTACAGGTTTGCCGTAATCTGCCGGGCGGCGGTCGCGGCCTGTGCCCAGAGGTCGTTTGCCGAGGGAAGCCCGGCGGTCAGCAGCTTCTTGACCTCGGCGCACCAGTCAACAATAAGCTGATTCTGGTAGCGGCACTGCGTAAATGCAGTGTACAGGGCCTTTTCCACGATTTCATCCGGGATAGCACCGAACGCCTGGATATAGATTTTGGTATCTGCCATGCGTTCCTCTTTGCTGCGGATGCGGCCGTAGTGATCATCAATGACCACCAGCAACTCCATCAGTTTTTTGTCTGTCATGTTGAACCTCCCAAAAGTTCACCGAAAATTTCATTGTAGTCCTCGGCAGCGGAGCGTTTGGGCTGCTGACCCGCCGGGGGCTTGCGCCGCTCGTCACGGGACTGCACGTCACCAAGGGTTCTCACACCCTCGTTTTTCCATGCTTTCAGGATGCCGTTGACGTAGGACCACTTGCGAACCCCGGCCAGAGCAGCCTTTTTGATGGCCATCAGAATGAGGTCGTCCGTGAAAATCTCCCGCCAGCCCAGCAGGTCTTCCCGCGCTGCTGGCGGGAAACCGCCGAGATTGTCCTCGAAAGAGCGGATGATCTCAGCCAGCCCAGCATCGACGGTCGGACTACCGTTATCTCTTACTCTTTCTCTGTTCTCTATATCTTTCTCTTTATCTATCTCTATCTCTATCTCTTTCTCTGTATGGACATTGTCCACACTGTTGTCCTCGTTGCTGTCTGCACCCTTTTGGGGAAGTTGTCTGCGGCGGTTTTCACGCTGGAGGCGCTTCTGCGCAGAGTAGTCTGTTTCACTGCCGACAATGTCTGAGTAGTTGGCCAAAACGAGAACACCATCTTTGTCCTCATAAATTAGACCGATTTGCTTATAGACTTCCAAAGCAACACGGACAGTTGCCAACGAGAACCATTTGCATTCGCGCTGAATTTTTTCTACATCATAAGGAATAATCATATCCCCGATTTGGAAAGCCAGTCGGCCGCCAGTGTTGATGGTTTTGAGACAGAGCATTTGATAAAGGACAACATAGTTGGCACCATCGGGCTGCCCCATGAGGTAATCGATCATGTCCGACGACATAAACGAGTCCTTGAGCTTAATCCAGTAATACCGTTTTCCAGTTGCCATTATCAGACCCCCTTAGAACGGCAGGTCGTCGCTGTCATCGATGACCGAGAAATCGTCAGGGTCGCCCTGCGAGTAGCTGGGCTGCTGCCCGCCGGGGGCACTCTGCTGCCATTGCTGCCGCTGGCTCTGGGTGGCGAAGCCCATCTGCTGGGGCTGCGGCTGCTGGTTCCGATAGGTGGCCGGTGGCGGGTTCGTCCCGCCATCATCCACGGTTCCCTGCTGGTTGTCCTGCTTCGGCCCGGCAAAATAGATGTTGTCCACCACGAACTCAATCGCCGTGCGGTTGTTGCCGTTCTTATCCTCATACTGCCGCGTCTGGCAGCGGGAATGAACCACAGCGGCGCTCCCCTTGCGGAAGTACTTGCTGACGAACTCCGCCGTCTTGCCCCATGCGGTAAAGGTGAGCCAGTCCGTAGGGCGGTGGCCGTTGGCATCAACCATGTCCCGGTCAACCGCCATGCGGAAACTTGCCACCTGCTTTCCCGTCTGGGTGGTCCGCAGTTCAGGATCAGCGGCGAACCGCCCCTGAAAATCACAGCTGTTCAGCATCGGTCAACCTCTCTACTCCCTGCGCGTGCATCGCCGCCAAAGGTTTAACTATGCCCGGAATGACAGGGGCAGGATCTTCAGCGTCCAATTCCACCGAATGCAACGCATCATGCATGTTCTGAACGAACTCGTGAAATGTGTACTTTTCCGTGGCAATAGCGCAGCTTTCCAACTTGTGATAAATGATTTTCAGCTCCGTGTTTGCTGCCAGCAATTCCTTGTACTCATCCACCGGAATTGCAATAACTTCCGGTCTTACGCCATACGCACTCATAATTTTTCCTTTCCGGTCATTTCGACCATTCTTCTTTGTACCGGGCCAGCTGCTCCGGGGTATCCGTTTCGATGCCCAGGGCTTTGGCCTCCTCGATTGCACCGTCAATCAGGTGCGAAAACTCTTTTGTGTCCATTTGGCTTGTGTCTTTGTAAACCAAGTAGCAGTGGAACAATTTTCCGTTTTCTTCCCGCGTGTCGAAGCAGCGGGTGTATCTGTAGATGCCGTGAACATCTACGCTGACCGGGAGCTTAAATCCCACGGTGCAGCCGTCCTTGTCCCTCGCAACCGTGCCGTAGGCCACGACCAACCGCTCCTTCACGAGATCGTCCGATTCACCGGCTTCGGCAGCAATCTTGTTGACCAGAACGTGGAAATAGGCGTTTGCGCTGCGGCTGCGCTTATTGCGGTGCTTCTTGATTTCAATGTCCAGCAGCGGCTCCTGATTCAGCTTGTCCCACAGGTTTCGGAAATCGGAATCAACTTCCAGCGTGATGCGCTGCTTGCGGTTCAGACTGAAACTTATGTCCACGAGCCGCCCGGTCATAAGGCTTTCCAGTGCTCCTTGAACTCGGCCATCAGCCCATAGGCATCCAGCCAGTCAAAGAAATCCGAAATGATGGGGCGAATATCCGGCGTTTCGTCCCGGCGGTAGCACTCCGTCCAGACATCCATGCCATTGCTGACAAGGTAGGAAAACTGCTGCGCCTCCGGGATGAGCAGCATATAGGTGGGGTGCTGAGTGCTGGAATAGAATTTCCCGCGCTCATAGCCCCTACTGAACTTGATGTCGTAGATGGTGCCAGCCTTGAGGGCATCGAGGCGGCCATACAGGACTACATCCATGCCGCGCACCTGAATGGTTTTGCGGGATTTAAACTGCAACTGTCCACCCTTGATGATGGCGGCAATCTGCCCGGCGGCCCAGCTCCACGGATTATTGGGGTCATCGTGGCCGTTGACAATGGAGGTCACAAGGTTCTCAAAGTCAATGCCGTTCTGCATAGCCTCCGTCCGGGGCGTAGGCTCCCGACGCAGGACCAGCATGAACTCTGCCAGCGGGTCGCCCTCGGTGGTCAAATCCTCGTAGGGATTCTCCCGGATGAGGTGCAGCCACGAGGACAGCAGCGAGTGAGTAACAAGGTATGCAGCCATTACTGTGCCTCCTCTGCGGGCTTGTACTGGGCAGCGGCCATATCAAAAGTCAGGCCGAGAGCGGCAATCTTAGCTTTCCACTGGGCATTCAGTTCCTGACGGGAAGTCAAGTGGTGCTGCAGAGCCTTGAACAGCGGCATGGCAGCGTTGGCGGTATCGGCATCCTTGATGCCAGCAATGATCTTGCTGCCCTCCTGCATGACCTGCTCGTAGGCTTCGTTCTCCTTGGCATTTGCAGCCACCTCCTCGGCGGCCTTGCTGTTGTACTCCTCAAACAGCTTGGTCAGGAAGTCGTTCGGGCTGCCGGGGCCGAGGGCGGGAATCTTATAGACACCGTGGATGCCGCGGGTGCCCTTGGCAAAATATTTCTCACAGTTGGAGAAACCAATGGTGCGGTCGTTGCCGTACATTTCCACGAAGCCGCCCAGATCCATAGGCTCCCACACATTGTTCTTGGTCTGACCTTCGACCTTGATGCGGAGACGGGTGTTATCGCCGTCCTTTTCCTCGGTGGCGTGGAAGACCACCACGATGTTCTTCTTCAGCTCGTAGAAGCAGTAGTCCATCAGCCGGACGAACTCGCGGCCAACAAAGCCATAGCCCTTGAGGGACAGACTGCCGTCCCGCTGACCATACTTGGGGTTCTGCTTGATAGCCCACAGGCCCATCAGGGTGATAAGCTTTCCGGCGGTATCGAACACCAGCGTCTCGAAGTCCTTGAGGTTCTCCGGCTTCAGGTCATTCAGAATCTCGTCATAGCTGCGGGGCTGGATGTACGGCATACGGTAGCGAGGTTCGATACGGTCAATGCCAAAGTCGCAGTCGATGTGCAGCGGGCGGGGTGCGGACAGGGCCAGCGTGGACTTGCCGATGCCGGGGTAGCCAGCAATGAGCATCCGAATCTTCTTTGCGCCGTCCTGAATGTCGTTGGGATTGCGAATCATAATGTTTACTCCTTTTCAGTTGATAGGTTTACTTGCGGAACATGACGTACTTGCCGGTTGTACGGTTGACCAGCTCCATGAAGTCCGGGCCATCCCGGACACAGAGGTACAGGCGGAAGTCCCAGCCCTGTGCGGAAAGGGCCTCTTTCTGCTTGCGGGTCAGCTTTTTGCCTCTTACTTTCAAAAAATCACCCCCTCCTCGGCCTTGTTGACAGCGATGTTCAGAGTGATGGTCTCCCGGCAGCGGAGGCCGAAGTTGCCGCCCGGGCCGAACATCTTGGTTTTCTCGAACTCCTTTGCGCTGTACACGCTGGAGCAGTTCAGGATATTGGGAATGCGGTCGGGATGCACTGCCCGGAACGCCTGACACGCCATGTGGTAGTTGGGTGCCCAAACCTCCGTCCACCCACCGCAGTACGGCTGGACATCATCGGAACCGTAGGTGAAGTAGAATTTTTCCAGATCCATCACTCGGCCTCGCTTTCGTCCGTGATGCTTGTGGGCTCGTCTACGACGTTGATTTTGACACCGATGCCGAGCAAGTCCAGCAGGAAGAGCAGGCCAACTTCATCATCATCGTCCAAACTCATAAAGTCGCGCTCGCCATCGACAAAACCCTCGCGGAGAATCACGGCGTTGCCCACAATGGGCTGGCCGTGTTCCGGCGTACCGTATAGAACACTGGCGATCTTGTTGACGGAGAAGCCTTTCAGCAGCCCCTCATCATCGACCACCATACACAGCCCTTCCGGCAGATATTTGGGGTGGACCACCTCGATGTAGCCGCCAACCTCTTTCTGGAGGCTATCCAGCAGCGGTTCATCGAAGTCCTTGAACTGCATCCGATTCTCAGTGTCGAATACCAATCCTTTCATAAAATCACTCCTTTTCCGGGAAGCACTCGTTGACTTCCCAAGCGACTACGGCCTCTACGCAGCGGTCGCAGCCAACGATTGTGCCATCATTGGTGCGGTAGATGGTATTGCACCAATTGTGACAGATGGGGCACACAGGAGGGTCAGGGTAGCCAGCCTCTGCATCAGTCCTCGGATACAACATCCAGCACCTCCCGCAGCTTCCGGCCCATCCAGCGGCCCGCACTGTCAAATACACCGTTGCTGTCCAGCCAGACGAACAGGGCTGCAATGGCGGCAGTCAGAACGAACTGCACCGCCGGGAGCCGGGCTGCTGCCTGTTCTGCGGTGATGCCGTACATGGCCATCAGGATCTTAATCATGTCTTGTTCTCTCCTTTCTTTCTCTGCTGGTAGGCCTCCCATGCGGCATCCAGCTTGGCTTCTCCGTCCGGCATGGCCATGATTTTGAGGTAGAGCCTCTTGCAGCCCCGCGCCAGCCGGGCGGTATCTTCGGGACTGATTTCATCCAAGTGGATGTGGATGTCGCTGTTCATTGCGTCCTCCTGCAAGTCATAAGTAGGCAAACAGTCTACTTACAGAGCAAAAAAAATTGGCTCCTTCTCCTCAATGGTGATGTGCAGCAACTCGCACAGGCCCTTGATTTCAGGCGCAGTGAACTCGGTTTTGTTCCGCATCTTGTTCAAAAAGCCCTGATAGGACAGGCCAATATAAGCGGCGATGTACTTCATTTTGTAGCCGGAGGCATCAATCTTCGCTTTGAGCAAAGTAGTATTGGTCATGGTTTATTCACCTCGCTTTCTGTTCGGCGTAGACCGGTTGTCTACTGGGCGTATATTACCACCTCGTAGACCGAATGTCAACCATTTTTTTGAAAAATAAAAAATTTTGTTGACCTTGTGTCTACGACGTATTATAATGGCATCAGAAGATTCAAGAGGGAGAAAGAGCTATGACAATTGGTCAGAGAATCAAGATTCGCAGAGAAGAACTTGGGATGTCGCAGGAAGACCTTTCCAAAAAGGTTGGCTACAAATCAAAATCTTCCATCAACAAAATCGAACTCGGCCAGCGTGTCCTCACGCAGTCCAAAATCAAGGCTCTTGCTGATGCTCTTGACACGACCCCATCTTATATCATGGGATGGGACGAAGAACTGGCCGCCAGCAAAAACGAGTGGGCTTCAAAGTTCCGGGACAGTGTGACGCAGATCCTGAACAATGCCGACCCTGCCGATTTAGAAGCGTCCGGCATCAGCATCCGAAACATTGAGGAAGAACTAAGCGGAAATGATCCCATCTCTTTGGCAACGGCCTGTTCCATTGCAGACCAGCTGGGCGAATCTCTGGATTCCCTGCTCGGTCACACTCCCAAAGAAATGATAAAAGCCGCCCTCCAGCAGGAGGACGGCCAAACGGCGGAAATTATTGAATTGCTTCTCGACTTGCCCGCTGATTGTCAGCAGGAGGCATTGAACTATCTGCGCTATCTTTCAGGCCGCGCAGAAAAGTAATCAGCCGAGCCTTGTCCGAGTCCGACAGCATTCTGACTCTGATAAGTACCTCTGACCATTCATCTGTGGTCATAGATCATTACTCCTTTCGTAAGATTACTGTCGGCAGCAAGTAAAGTATATCAAAATGCTGCCCATTTTTCAGCAAATCGAACAAATATTACGGAATCACGAAGTATCATGCAGAAAAGAGGATGAATCATGGAGAAAAGTAGTGTGATTTTGCCTTGCGAAAGTGGTTACACGTTGCGTGCGGAAGGCTCCAACCTTATCGTTGAAAAGAAGAAATCAAAAGAAACCTATCCGATTTCAAAGATTCAGTCATTCAAAATAACTAAGCCGAGCCTATTCGGTGGAACGGTTGTTTTCACAACTGCGCAGGCTTCAACTGGTGGTATTGGCCTCGGATTTGGCGTTTCTGCTGCTGTTGGAGCAGAAAAGACGTTTATCTTCAAGAAATCCGATTATGAAGCTGCGCAGGAACTGGAAAAGTACATTGCCACCTACGAAGAATCCAAAGCAACTGCGTCCAGCGGAAATGTTGTGTCCGTGGTGGATGAAATTCGTGGCTTGAAGCAGCTGCTGGATGAGGGCATCCTGACGGAAGAAGAGTTTGCTGCCAAGAAAAAGCAGCTTTTGGGAATTTGAATTTTGAAAGTGGATGGTGATAGATAATGGCAAAAAAGAAGAAGCCCGCCGGGGGCAATGCCATCATCTATGCCCGCTACTCATCCCACAACCAGCGGGATGTTTCCATCGAACAGCAGATTGAGGCTTGCCGTAAACACGCTGCAGAACTGGGGTTGACCATCACCGATACCTACGAAGACCGCGCAATCAGCGGCCGCACCGACAACCGCCCGGCGTTTCAGCGTATGATGCACGATGCCGAGAATGGCAGATTCAGCTATGTGCTGGCGTGGAAGTCCAACCGCATGGGCAGAAACATGATGCAGGCCATGGTCAACGAATCCCGCCTGATGGACTGCGGCGTAAAGGTCTACTACGCCGAGGAAGATTTTGACGATTCAGCCGCCGGACGGTTTGCGCTGCGCAGCATGATGAATGTCAACCAGTTCTATTCGGACAACCTTGCCGAGGATGTGCGCCGCGGCCTGATGGACAATGCCAACAAGTGCATGGCCAACGGCCGGCAGCCGTTGGGCTACAAGCGGGGCGAAGATGGCAAGGTCGTGGTGGATGAACCAGCAGCAGCCATCGTCCGGGAGGTCTATGCCCGTGTCGCTTCCGGCGAGTTGTTCACGGATATTGCCCGCGATCTGAACCGCCGGGGCATCAAAACCGCAGATAAAGGCGAATGGAACAAAAACAGTTTTCACAGGCTGTGTTCCAATGAGAAGTACCGCGGCATCTACATATACGGCGATGTTCGTATCGAGGGCGGCATACCGTCCATCATTGATGATACCCTGTGGTACAAGGTACAGGAGGCTCTCCGAGTGAAAAAGCTGAAAAGAAATGGCCGGCATCGCCCCGGCGAGGACGACTACCTCTTGACCGGGAAGCTTCGGTGCGGGAAGTGCGGCGGCTACATGATCGGAATGTCCGGCAGGTCAAAGACCGGGGATATTCATTACTACTACGCTTGCCAGAACAGGCGTGTCGGGCACACCTGCGACAAGAAGAACATCCGCAGAGATATTATCGAGCCAGCGGTGGCGCAGGCCATCAAGGAATACTGCCTGACCGATGATGCTATCGAATGGATTGCCGACAAAACCATTGAATACTGGGAGGAGGCGGATCGGAACCTACAACTTGATTCCATCGAGGGTGATCTGGCGGCCGTGCAGTCGTCCATCTCGAACGTGATGAAAGCCATCGAGATGGGCGTGGTCACAGAAACGACCCGTGACAGGCTCATAGAACTGGAAAAGCAGCGCACCGACTTGAAGTCGAAGCTGGCACTTGCCAAAGAGGAAGTGATCCATGTTGACCGCAAGAAGCTGATTTCCAGTCTGCTGCTTTTCAGAAACGGTGACATCCATGACCGCCAATATCAGGAAGACCTTTTCAATACGTTCTTGATATCGGTGTACGTCTACGATGACGATGACAACGGCCACTTGAAACTCATTTTTAACGCCTTCGGCGAAAACAACACCGTTGATTTGCCCATCAACTTTGGAGAAACTGGCGATGTGCCAGTGTTTTCCGATAGAGAAAAAGTTCGCGCAAGTTCTCCATCGGTCAACCAGACGCTTCCCAGTCGAACATCCATTGTTTGACTGGGAATTTTTGTTTTCGGTGGATTTGGAAATATTGAAGTGGATGATCAGCTCCCGGTTGGTCAGCTCGACCTTATCGACAAAGGTATCCACAAGGCGGCGGCAGTAGGCGTTGGTGCGCTCGGACGGGGAGACACGGAACTGCTCAAGCAGGAAGATGACCTCGTCACGGCTCAACGTAAACGGCTCCAGTGTGGAGAGCGAGGCAAGCTGGTGATCGAGGGCGCTTTCCTGCTGCTCCAGATCGGACAGCCGGGAGGTCAGGGCGGCGCTGGCGGTGCCGTTTTCGATGGCGCTCAGGATGTTGCCGATTTTGCGGCGGATCTCAGCAAGCACCTGCTCCAGGGCTGCACGCTCCGGATCGGGACGGGACGCCTCGGCCTGCTGCAAGCTCACGATGGCGTCTGCAAGCTGCTGGATGTTTTCCGGCCGGAGCAGCAGATTGGAAGTGGACTCCACTACGAGCTTTTCCAGCACATCCTTCGGCATATTTTTCCGGGTACAGGGGCGGCCAAGGCTGCGGCCCGGGCAGGAATAGTAATGATAGACGCGGCCAGAGGGGTTGTGGCCGCAGATGCCCTTCATCAGGCAGCCGCATTCGCCGCAGTACAGCTTGCCGGAGAGGATATAGTCTGCCTTGGCAGAGTGGGGAGCACGGCTCTGACGGTTGAGGTTGATCACTTTTTGTGTCCTTTCCCACAGGTCGTCGTCGATGATGGGCGGGATAGCGCCCTCGATGCGGACGTCAAATTTTTTGCTGACGTATACGCCGCGATACCTCTCGTCGCGGATGATGCGGCTGATGCTGCTCTTATCAAAAGGATTGCCCCGGACGGTGCGAAGGCCCATGCCATTGAGCCGTCTTATGATGGAGGCGATGCTGAGGCCGCTTGCGTACAGCTCAAAGATAAGGCGCACCGTATCCGCACCTGCCGGATCTATGACGTAGTGCTTGGTGCTGTCTACCGTCAGACCCAGAGGGGGAGTCCGGCCCAGAGTCTGGCCTTTGAGGGCTGACTCCCGCATCCCCCGGCGGGCCTTCTCGGCCAGCTCGGCGGAGTAATACTCGGCCAGAGCCTCCATCAGGCCCTCGATGATGATGCCCTCGGCGCCCTCGATGTTGCTCTCGGCGGCATAGATGACGCTGACACCATTGTCACGCAGCTGCTTTTTGTACACGGCGCTGTCGTACCGGTTGCGGGCAAAGCGGTCGGTCTTCCAACAGATGACCAAGTCAAAGGTGCGCTTTGCGCTGTCATCGATCATCTGCCGGAACTGGGCGCGGTCGTCTGTTTTGCCGCTGATATGGCGGTCCACATACTCGCGCAGGATGGTCATGCCATGGGCGCGGGCGTAGGCCTCGCAGTCCCGGCGCTGGCCCTCGATGGACTGCTCCGTCTGGCGGCTGCCGCCAGAGTAGCGGTAGTAGGCGATAAGGCGGGGCTGTGTGCTCTCTTTTTTTCTGGCCACAAAAACTCCTTTCGGACTCGCTTGCCGATGCACATGAGGTATGGTATACTGGATGTGTCAGCAGGCAGAGAGTCATTGACTGCGTTGTTTTTCTCCGACATGCACCCCATGCGCGCCCCGGCAGCTTTTATCGTACAAGGCTGCCGGGATCTTTTTTTTTTGCACAAACGCCCCCGCTGGTGGAAACACTGGCGGGGGCGTTAGGTTTATGAATCGGCGCGCAGGAGGTCGGCGGGTCTGATGTGCAGGATGTCGCAGAGTGCAAAGAGATTATCGATTTTGGGCTGGCCTGCGCCTCGCTCATAATAGCTGATCGTGCCGATGGTGACACCAAGCTTCTCCGCAAGCTCCAGCTGCGTCAGCCCGGCGGCCTGCCGTGCCTCCCGGATGATACGGGCGGATTCGGGGTGGGGGCGGGTGGACATAAATAAGCACCTCGATTCAAAATAATAAAAACGACCCCGCCATGGTGCGCATCATTGAGAGGCGTGGCGGGGTCTTTGTCATGACCCGCCATGATACGCTTGAATGCTTTCGCACTCAGAGGCTTAGCGGGTTCTGTTGCTTGTAGACAACACTTTTTTAATTCCCCAATTCACGCAGGGTGGGGTTAACCTGTAAGTTCATTATACAGGTTAGCCGAGAAAAAATCAATGGGCAGATAACGTATCAAGGGAGTCAACGACGCCTTCTAAGACCGTACGCAGAATCTTTTCATCCCGGTGTCCGTCAATAATTTCTCCATTTTTACTGACAATGGTTCTGTCCAAATCGGTTATATCTCGCAGATTTTTATTGCGGGTGCCGTTTCCGGCAACATAGAGGTCATACATTACGAGGATTTTTAGCTTCATGTCATATGTAAGAGCGAAATCATAATCTTTATAGATGCCCACAAAACGCACTTTGATTTCGTCATTTATATGTTCGGCCAAATCATTCATAAAAGGAACGAGTTCTTTTTTCATCGGCAAGCTAAATGATTCTAGAACAATCCCTTCGGAAACAGTAGAATCAGTCTGTCCGTTTGAAAAATTATATCGATTGTCACCGATTTTAACGATCACACTATTAAAACCAGACGCAAAAGATCCTGTACGATTGAAGTCGAGATAATAAAAATCATAAGTATCGTTGAGGTATAGGCTGGAAGAAGCGCTTAATCGCGAATCATCATCAGAAACAATATAAGTGCCGCCTTCTTCTATGGTGCCAAACCGGGGAAATGCAAAAGTCCAACCGGTCATATCATCGGTCACAACTCCTACATAATCCTTCCCATCAAAGACGCTCATGTCGAACTTCTTTGTGGCGAATGCCGGAAGAGAGGTGGAAACCATGATAGTCGCCGCAAGGGCAAATGAAATTAGCCGCTTTCGCATCTGTGATTCCTCCATATACAAACCGGCCGCTTTGGCACAGCCAGAGCGGTTATTTTTTATGCTTCCTTTGCGCCCAAGCCAGACGCAGGATGTTTTTTATAACGCCCGGTGAGGACGAGGTCTTCGACGTACTCCACCGCCTTGATCTGGCCTTCCTCGTTGAGCTGATCGAAGCTGTCCAGCAGCTTTGCCTGAGTGGGGGTGAGTTGAGGCTTACCGTTTGCGGTATCGTCGGACAGGTCGTCGAGAGTATAGCCCATGCAGTGAACCACGGCGGAAACAGTGGACAACTGGGGGTCTTTTGTCTGACCAGCAAAGAGCTTGTTCAGAGTGCCTTTAGGTACACCAGAGGCGCAAGAGATTTCTTCAATCGTCATGCTACTGCTCTTTTTCAATCGATTTAGATTTTCAAGCCACACGGGAATTTTCTCCTTTCGTAGTATGGCTCCATTATAGATAATAGAACCCAGCAAGTCAATAATGAATTACCGAATTGTATAAAAAATTTCAGGGGCGGTATTGATAATTACCGCTTAAGGATGCAAAATCAAAGTGTGGCTTACCACATACGGTAAAATAGAAACGAGTGAAAGGAGCGTAAGTGATGGACAATTTGAAAGCTGAGATGCAACGGAACGGCCTGACGGTATAGGACATTATGAGCACGATTGGATGTTCAGAGAAAACTGCCCGAAACAAAATCAATGGAGAAACTGATTTTACATACCCGGAAGTTGAAAAAGTTCGGAACGTGCTTTTCCCGGGGCTGAGGATGGAATATCTCTTTTGCCAGCATCGCAGTTGACCGCTGCCCCGCCGAAGCGTGCGTGAGGGAGGAGGAAGGTCGATGGTAAACGAAGAAGCTCTGTGCATCGCAGTCAGCATATTGGCAGCGGCGCTCAGTACAGCAGGAACCGGACTATTTGTGGTAGGAATCGAGAAAGACAACGATGTTCTTCAGGACATTGGGGTCGGACTTGAAACGCTGGCAATTATTTTAGCGGTGTGGGGTGCATTGTCGTGCTTAACTCTTCTTGCATCGCGTGCATAGCGGCGATCTGAGCGCGAACAAATTCATCGGACAGCCCTTTGGAATCCGGATCTGACATGGAAAGAATCATGCTTTTTCCGTAAGTGCTCAGAGCGTCCTGCGTTTTGGGACTGGAAAAAAGGACGGCATAGGAGCAATCGGCGTTCATCCGCAGCGTATTTTCTGCGGAAGGGTCTGCCATATACTCGGATGCCGTGCTGAGAAATGCCCGATAAGCTTCCGTTTTGGCATGGAAGAAGAGCTTTTCGGATTCCAGATCGTGAGTGGCCTGCACGGTGTACTTGGTCAAGCGATATGTGGAGTACAGGTTAACGGCAGAAAAGCAATGAACCGTTACATGATCGTGATCCCGGCGAAGAACCGGAGTTTTCTGCTCAAGTGCGACGAGGGGGACGGCGCGAAGCTGGAGACCCTGCAGAAGCTGGTGAGCGGATATGTGGAGACCGTGCCGTCGGCGCTGGACGCCACCTGGGCGCGGGAAGAGGCTGACCGGCTGGTGCTGCTGGTGGATGAGGAAGGGCGTCTGAAGTGCAAGGCGGCGAACCAGAAGGCCACGCAGCTTGCCCCGGCGGACGTTACGGCGAACGGTATTTTTATAAGTTTGCCGCTGACGTCAAGGGCTGGATGGGGAAAACAAAATATTTAGCTAATGGGACGACGTTCAGCACCTCAATCTTCACACTTTCAGCAAGCGAAAGCGTGTACGGGTTATCTTCAAGACCCGAAGGAACTTTGCTCTCCGATAAAGCCCGGACAAGACTGGAAAATATTTTTACTGATTTCGGGACAAACATATGGACAAGAACCCAGAGCAATATTACGTCTTATCACCACGACTCTTCTGATAATGATTATTATTATGACGGAGTTGCGCTCAGCGGCGTAAGCAGAAATGATTGGGGCCGTTTTAGTACCACATATGGGCATACGCAAAGCTGGGGCTATCTGCCCTGCTTCACCCTGCCGGAGACACTGTAACATCGACAAGGACGGCTTCGCCACGGAAAACCAGCCGCCGGAAGTGACTTCCGATGCAGGCGAGAGCGGCGTGGCGCTGGGCGAGAAGAACGAGCCGTTTACTCTGGCCTACACCGTGACCGACGGCGACGGAGACCCCATGCGCATCGTCGAAAAGGCGAACGGTGTGGAGCTGGCCGTCCGCGAGAATGTGTCCTCAGACACTGAACTCACGGTACAGTGCCTGAGCGAGAAAGCCCTGTTCCAGCAGATCCTCAACGGAGAAAACACATTGGTACTGGAAGCGGACGACGGCAAGACCTCGACAGACTGGACCGCTACCTTTACCAAAAATGTGACAAGTGCCGTCCTCTCGCTGGCCCAGCCGCTGACGGCGGACGACACTATCACGGTGGCTGCGCTGACGCTCGAGGGCAGTTTCCCGGGAGACATGAGCCTGACCGTGGAGCTGAGCAACAACGCACGGGACGATGTTCCCGTGTGGGAGAACTGCACCGACATCCAGCGCGGCGAGAGTCGGGCCTTTGTACACCACGCCTTTACCAACAAGACAGCCGCCAAGGGAGCGGCCTTTAACTACAAGGTGACGATCACCCGGGGCGAAAGCGGCGTCGGCGGCAATATCACCATGATCGGAGGTGTCATCGGATGAGTCTGCACAAAACAGAAAGGAGCCTGAAAGAGCTCCACAGGAAGCTGGCAGAGGAGCAGAAGCTCAGGGAGCTGCCCGGCCTCGTAGCGGAGATCGAGGACTCCCTGTGCGAGCTGGACGCCGCCGTCAACACGTAAGGAGAATTTCAAAATGGATAAAATCTGGGCGAACCGGCTCATCGCCGGTACCAAGACATGGGCAGAGATGCCCACAAGCCGCCGCCCCGGGGTCAAGCGGGAGCTGGCAAAGCGGGTGGCCGAGGGCGAGATCACCGCAGAGCGGTACAAAGAGATCACGGGGGAGGACTACGATGGGTAAGCTGCTGGAACTGCTGGAAAAGCTGGTGCGGGCCATCTTTGGCCCGGGGGACGAGCGGGACACCGGCGAGGCAACACCCGCACCCGCAGTCCCCGAGGCAGAGGCTGTCACCGGCTGGGAGGGCGGCAAGCCCTACAGGTACATCGACGTGAGCCGGTATCAGGGCCTTATCGACTGGGCGCAGGTGGCAGCGGCGGGCTACAAGGGGGCAATGCTCAAGACGGTATCCACCAACCGCAAGCTCTCCAAGCGGGCAGATGGCCTGTACATCGACCCCACCTTTGAGACCAACTACCGCAACGCCCGGGCCGCCGGGCTGGACGTGGGCGTCTACTACTACACCTACGCCACCAGCGAGGCCATGGCCGATGCAGAGCTTGCCCTTCTGCGGCAGGCGGTCTACGGCAAGGAGTTTTCTCTCCCCATCTGCGTGGACGTGGAGGAAAACAAGCTCAAGCAGCTGTCCACGCTTGACCTGTCCAACCTTACCGCTTACGCGCTGGAACAGGTGGAGCGGATGGGTTTTTACGCCCAACTGTACACCTACACCGGTTACAAGTACGAGCTGGACATGGCTCGGCTGTCCTCTCGGTGGGACGTCTGGCTTGCCGACTATACCGGCAAGGCACCCAAGGTCGATTTTGCCTACAACGCCCACCAACACACCAGCAAGGGCAGCGTGCCGGGCATCACGGGCAACGTGGACCTCAACGTCACCACCCTCAACTACCCCCGTATCATTAGAAAGAAGGGTCTGACCCGGCTCCGGGAGGGCGCATGAGTGAAGCAATCATCGTAGCCATTATCACCGGCGGTCTGAGCCTGATCGGCGTGATCGTCTCC